>Ga0074046_10000548_pt1 | contig 34388 bp, 31 predicted proteins | sample BogForMeECP23OM3_FD_94441 | JGI IMG/M metagenome (GOLD analysis project Ga0074046, IMG submission 94441) | Bog forest soil microbial communities from Calvert Island, British Columbia, Canada - Bog Forest MetaG ECP23OM3 | ecosystem: Environmental > Terrestrial > Soil > Wetlands ... | reverse complement strand
GGCAATAAGCGCCTGCACGCCTGAGACGCCAGGCCCTTCGGTGTCGCGGTAGGACCGCGATTTCATCCCTTTGGCTTCCAGGCGTAGCGTTGTGATGCCGTGACGGCGCGAGCTGGACACGAGGCTATTCAGGGCGGCCATCGATCTATTGATCGAAGCCGGGGAAAGATTGCGGGCGATCTTGTCGGCTCGCCACGCATCCGCGGACGCATGCGCCGCGCCGTCATCGAGGGCGAGGAACGCTGCGACCGCTTCCGAAACATCATCGCGGCCGGCAAAGGCCGCAAAAGTCCCGATCTCTTTCCGGTAAGCCCGCTTCGAGTTCTCGGAAGAGAACCCGGCAAGCCACAGCTCAAGAGCGTCGCGGACCTTCTCAACCCGCGAGAAGGGGATCACGGCGCGCGGCGCATGATCCGAGAACGCAGGGCGAACATCGGTGTGCCAGTTTTGTGTCAGATGTGCCGGATGTTCGCTGTTAGTTTCTGCAATCCGTTGCATGTTCTCATCTTCCGCGGGTTCCGGTTATGGATCGCGAAAGATGAAGAATAACAAGGCTTTAAGCTTGAATTTGTGAGCGATGTTCCTGCCTATTCAGGCTTACCCATCAAACCTTCTCAAGGCACCACGCCAGGATTGCCCGCTGCGCATGCAACCGGTTCTCCGCCTCGTCGAACACAACCGATTGCGGCCCGTCGATAACGTCGTCCGTCACTTCCCTGCCGCGGTGCGCCGGCAGGCAATGCATAAAGATAGCATCCTTCGCGGCTTTTTCCATGAGCGGCATGTTGACCTGATACGGCTTTAAGAGCTCGACACGTTCTGCAGTGTTGTCCTGGCCCATAGAGACCCAAACGTCGGTAACGACACAATCGGCTCCCTTGACCGCTTCGCGGGGGTCTTCGAACATCACGAGCTTGCCGCCTTCCGATTGAGCCCAGTTGATCAAATCGAGCGGGGGACGAAGACTTTCCGGCGTGGCAAGGTGCAGCGTAAAGCCGAAACGAACGGCGGCGTGTATCCAAGACGCGGCAACATTGTTGCCGTCGCCGATCCACGTCACCAGGAGCGGCTCAACCGGCCCTTTCTTCTCCTCCAATGTCATCACATCGGCAAGGATCTGGCAGGGGTGAGAGCGGTCTGACAGACCATTGATCACCGGCACGGTGGCATATTGTGCGAGTTCGATCAGCGTTTCGTGGGACATGGCGCGCATCATGATCACGTCGACATAGCGGGACAGGACGCGCGCCGTGTCCGCGATGGTCTCGCCGCGGCCGAGCTGCATGTCGGAGTGGTTCAGGACAATGGTTTCTCCGCCGAGCTGCCGCATGGCGACATCGAACGATACCCGCGTCCGCGTGGATGTCTTCTCGAACAGCATCGCGAGAACCGCGCCTTCCGCAAGACGCGGGCCGGGCGCAGCAGGAGACTTGAACGAATTCTTCAGAGTCCTGGCGCAGTCGAGGATGAAGCGCAGCGTGTCGCTGTCGTAGTCGTCAATGTCAATAAAATGACGCCGGGTCATTGGCAATCTGAGCGTGGTGTCACGCTGTAAGTGTAGCATTGAGCCTCGCACATGCGTTGTCGATTTTTGCGCACGCCTCTTTTATTTCCGTATCTGTTACAATAAGCGGTGGCAAAAGTCTGACGACGTTCTCGCCCGCGGTAACAGCCAACAATTTTTCCGCAAACAGCATACGCGACACATCCGTGTTAGGTATGTTGCATCCCAGGCCGAGCATAAGGCCCTCGCCGCGGACCTCGGCTATGATGTTCGCATGCCGAATAGCAATATCAGCAAGACGGTTCTTAAAAAGCAAGCCCATCTCGCGGACATGTAACAGGAAATTTGGCTCCAGGACGATGTCGAGGACTGCGTTGGCGGCCGCGGCCGCGAGCGGATTGCCGCCGAAGGTCGAGCCGTGGGTGCCGGCCGTCATGCCGGCTGACGCTTTCTCTGTTGCGAGGCAAGCCCCGATGGGGAAGCCGCCCCCGAGGCCCTTGGCCACCGCCATGATATCAGGCTCGATCCCGGACCATTCATAGGCGAAAAGCTTGCCGGTGCGGCCCATACCGGATTGCACCTCGTCGAGCATAAGAAGAATGCCATGCTCGTCCGCAAGTTTACGAAGAGCCCCAAGGAAGGGCCAACCGGCCGTGCGGATACCGCCTTCTCCTTGGATCGGCTCGATCAAAATGGCTGCTGTTTCTTCGGTGATCGCCGCGCGTGCCGCAGCGAGGTCGCCGAGCGCAACCTGGTCGAAGCCTTCGACCTTCGGGCCGAAGCCGGCTAAGTGTTTCGGCTGATTGCCGGCGGCGATGGTCGCCAGCGTGCGCCCATGGAACGCGCCTTCGAATGTGATAATGCGGTAGCGCTCTGGATGGCCGCGATGGCTATGATACTTCCGCGCCATCTTGATGGATGCCTCCATCGCCTCGGCGCCGGAGTTGGCGAAAAACACCTTGTCAGCGAATGTCACGCTGCAAAGGCGTTCGGCCAGCCGTTCCTGGCCCGTCACCCGATACAGATTGGATGTGTGCCAGAGCTTGCGAGCCTGCTCGGTCAAGGCTTCGACGAGATGAGGATGAGCATGGCCAAGGATGTTAACGGCCACGCCCGCGGCGAAATCGAGATAGCGGTCGCCGGAAGCTGTAAAGAGATAAACGCCCTCGCCGCGATCAAATTCGACATCGATCCGCGCATAGGTGCCGAGAACCGCAGACATTCTTTCCACTCGTTTTCCAATTAAAAAAGCCGCTCCGGCATCGGGCGGCTTCAGCTGATAAGCCTATTTTCCTTGTGTTCGTCCAGGTGTCAACCGGCATAAAAGACACAGTGCCTCTAAAATGGAACGCTGTTCCTCGGTTTTAAGGATCGGGTAATTTGTCGAGCGGCCGCTTTTGTGTAATCATCCAAGCATGAAAGATGAGTGGTGGCGTCTCCTTCCGAATGCGAAGACCTTCGCAACCATCACGTCGCAAAGTGTACCGCGACATTTGTATCTCAGTAGGTAGCGTTTTCGAATTTCCCGGCTCTTGCCGGAGGCTGCCCTCGGTTCTGGGCTGTCGAATGCTGCCGCGTCTCCTTGTTTTGCGTTAGCGCCCGTGGCCCCGCTGGTCAATCTCCGGCGGTCGCGTCCCTTATTCGCGGTCGATCCGCCGAAATGAACGAGGAGCTAACATTTATGAGTTGGACAGACGAACGTGTTGAACTCTTGAAAAAGTTTTGGGCGGACGGCCTTAGCGCGAGCCAGATCGCGACAAAGCTTGGTGAAGTCACCCGCAACGCCGTTATTGGAAAGGTCCATCGCCTCGGTCTTGCCGGTCGCGCGACAACCTCTCGTATTAGAACAGCCCGTCCGCGTTCGAATATAGCACTTTTCCCTGCGAGATCATCGCAGGTGCAGTATCGCACCTTCGGTAATACGGCCATCAAAGTGATGCCTCAACCACAGGAGCGCAGGGCGCCTGCCGCGGCTATTATTCCGCTGCGGGCCATTCCGGAACTCGAAGCTGCGCCCGATGGGCAGGTCAAATTGGTCGACCTCAAAGAAAGCATGTGCCATTGGCCGATCGGCGACCCCATGGAAGACGGATTTCACTTCTGTGGCCGGCGAAAGTCATTTGGCGTTCCCTACTGCGAGCACCATGCGGCGATTGCCTATAATCCGATCGCGCGCAAGCGTCGGACGGCTTAAGCGGGGCGAAGGAATACACGGCGGGGGCCGGGAGCCAGGGTGTAACGCCCTGGCTCCATTTTTTACTCAAGCAGGCTTTGGCCGGGAAACTTCTCTCCAAGCGCGTAGCCCGCTCCGCGCACTGTCCGGATAGGGTCTCTTTCCTTGCCTCGATTTATGGACTTTCGCAGCCGGCCGATGTGAACGTCGACGGTGCGTTCGTCCACATAGACATCTCGGCCCCAGACGCCGTCCAGAAGTTGCGTTCGTGTGAACACACGGCCAGGACTTTCCATGAGAAACTCCAGGAGCTTGAACTCCGTCGGTCCCAGGCGAACTTGGCGGCCGTTACGCATGACGCGATAGGCTTCGCGGTCAAGCTGGATGCCGTCGACCTCAAGAGTTTGAGAAATGCGCGTTGGACTTGCCCGGCGAAGGATGGCGCGGACACGGGCAAGCAGTTCAGGCACGGAGAAAGGCTTCACCACATAATCGTCAGCTCCCACCGTCAGGCCGCGAATGCGATCCTGCTCCTCACCGCGAGCAGTCAAGATCAGGATAGGAATGGGACGGGCTGTTTTTCCCGCGCGGAGCCTTCGGCATAGCTCGATGCCGGAAAGGCCCGGGAGCATCCAGTCCAGGATAATCAGGTCGGGCGGTTCCTCGCTGATTGCAACTTCTGCTTCGTCTCCGCGTCGAGCCAGCGAGACGCGAAAGCCTTCTGCTTCGAGATTATACTGCAGCAGAAGCGCCAGCGCCTCTTCATCTTCAACAATCAGGACCTTCGCATTCATAAGCTCAACTCACGGTATCGGATGGGTCAGCCCTTTCCTGTCCCATTATACCCGAGAACGAGAGTCCGGCTCGTCATGTCCGATTTCGGGCGCTCGTCATCGAGGGTTTTTCCATGGATCAGAAAGTAAATCGTCTCGGCGATATTTGTTGCATGATCGCCGATGCGCTCGATATTCTTTGCGCTGAACAAAAGATGCGCATAGAGCCCGGCGCTCTGCGGCTCTTCCATCATGGCCGTCAAAAGTTCGCAGTAGAGCGAATTGTACATGGCGTCGATATCCTGGTCCTGCTGCCAGACTTTCAGCGCTATGCCGGCGTTACGCTGAGAATAGGCATCAAGAACATCTTTCAGCTGCCTCATGGCAGCTTCGCCGATATGCAAGAACCCGGTCATGACCTGGGTGGGGCGCGCTTCGGTCGCTATCGCGATGGCGCGTTTGGCGATATTTTTTGACAGATCTCCGATACGCTCCAGGTCCACCGCGATCCGAATTGCATTGATGATCTGGCGCAAATCGCTCGCCACCGGCGCGCGTCTCGCTATGATTGAGATCGCGAGTTCGTCAACGGAGCGCTCGAGAGCGTCAATCTTACGGTCCTTTTCAAGCGTTATCTCGGCCAAGCCGGGGTCGCGATGGTAGAGTGCATCGATCGCTTGCCCAAGCGCCTGCTCTGCAAGCCCCCCCATTTGAGCAATCATCGTATCCAGCGACTTCAGTTCCCCCTCGTAAGCCTTTACGGGATGTTCCGCCAAAGCCTTTTCCTCCGCATAGGGTTGCAGTTTTCCGAACGCTCAGCTACACCAAGTCGTGAGGACTTAGCCAAACCGTCCAGTGATGTAATCTTGCGTCCGTCTCTCCGTTGGATTTGTGAAAATTTGATCGGTGGTATCTTCCTCTACGAGATAGCCGAGATGAAAAAAGGCGGTGCGCTGAGAAACGCGGGCCGCCTGCTGCATATTATGGGTTACAATCACAATGCAGTAATTCTCGCGAAGCTCGTCGATCAACTCCTCGACTTTGGCCGTCGCGATGGGGTCGAGGGCCGAGCATGGCTCGTCCATAAGGATGACTTCTGGACTGACGGCAATGGCCCGCGCGATGCAGAGGCGCTGCTGCTGTCCGCCTGAGAGACTGGTGCCTTCGCTGTCGAGACGATCCTTCACTTCCTCGAAAAGACCGGCCCGCTTGAGGCTTTTCACAACGATTTCTTCAAGGTCCGCTTTTGTCTTGGCGAGGCCGTGTATGCGCGGGCCGTAGGCGACATTTTCGAAGATTGATTTCGGGAAGGGGTTCGGCTTCTGGAAAACCATGCCAACGCGCGCGCGGACCTGAACGGGGTCCACGTCGGGATCGTAGATGTTCTTGCCCTGGATCTTGATTTCGCCCTTTACTCGGGCGCCTGTGATGGTGTCGTTCATCCGGTTGAAGCAACGCAAGAACGTGGATTTCCCGCACCCTGATGGGCCTATGAACGCCATTACATTGCGGTCCGGGATGTCGAGATTCACGCCGAACAGCGCCTGCTTCTCGCCGTAGAAGACGGAGACGTTGCGCGCAGTGGCTTTTGGGGGGCGTTTGTACGCGGTATCTGGGCGCGCGGAGCCCGGTCCCGCCGGAGAGGCGCCTTCCACAGGCCCGACAGAAATCTCTACCATTTGCGTTCATACCTATTGCGAAGGACCATGGCGATGATGTTCATCACCGCGAGGATCACAAGGAGCACGATCGTCGCGCCCGCGGTCTTCTCGACAAAGCCCCGTTCAGCCTCCGTCGCCCACATATAGATTTGGACAGGCAGGGCGGTCGCAGGATCGAGGGGTGATTTCGGGATGTCCACCACGAAGGCGACCATGCCGATCATGAGGAGCGGGGCGGTTTCGCCAAGCGCTTGGATCAGGCCCAAAATGGTGCCGGTAATAATTCCGGGAAGGGAAAGAGGCAGTACGTGGTGGAAGACTGTCTGAACCCTGGATGCGCCAACCCCAAGCGCGGCTTCCCGAATGGAGGGAGGAACGGCGCCGATCGCGGCGCGCGTCGCGATGATGACCGTTGGGAGTGTGCGAAGCGTCAGAACCAGCCCCCCAACGAGTGATGCCGACCGGGGAAGCCCCGCGAAGTTGATGAAGACCGCAAGGCCGAGCAAACCGAAAACGATCGAGGGCACAGCCGCGAGATTGTTGATGTTCACCTCGATCAAGTCGGTGAAGCGGTTCTTGGGCGCGAACTCCTCAAGATAGATCGCCGCCGCTACGCCCAGCGGCACCGACAGAACTACGACGATGAGCATGATGTAGAAGGAGCCGAGAAGCGCCACGGCCAAACCGGCGGTCTCGGGCTGGCTCGAAGCCGTATTCGTGAAAAGCCCGGCGTTGAAGAGCTTTTTCATGATGCCGTCGCCCGTCAGCTTGTCGATCCAGGCTGTTTGCTGGTCCGAAATCTGCCGGTTTTCCTGAGGCAGCGCCCGATCGATCTTCCCTTTCATGAAAGCGTCGGCGTTGCCGCTCGCCAGCACCCAAACGGTCTTCGTTTGGCCGATCAATGAAGGATGGGCTGTGACCATTTCACGGAGCTGGGAGTCCGCTTCGCGAGACAGGAGCGCATTCGCCGCCGTTCGCTGAGAGCGATTGGCGGGATCGATGCCGAGAACCTTATAGAGCGCGGCGTAGGCAATCTTCTGGTAATTTGCCTCGGCGAGAGCCTTCGGGCTCCGATTGCCATCGGGATCGATCTCCTGCGCGTCGAAAGTGATCGGCAACTCGATCGAGCTCTGGAAGAAGGCCGTCCAGCCATTGCGGATGATGGATGTGAACAAGATAACGAGAAAAGCAAGCCCGATAGCGATCGCGGCAAGGCCATAGAGCTGAAACCGTATCTCGGCGCGGCGACGGCCGCGCATCAGCGCGGGATTATCGAAGCGGCTCGGGACGTCGGGAGCGGCGATATCGGTCATGATTGGGTCATCGGCAACGACGCTCATTCATACTGCTCCCGATATTTCCGCACAATGTAAAGCGCATAGACATTCAGCCCGAGAGTCAGAATAAAGAGCGTAAGCCCCAGGGCAAAAGCGACGAGCGTTTGCGGCGTGTTGAATTCGAGGTCGCCGGTGAGTTGGCTCACGATCTTAACAGTGATGGTGGTGACGGACTCGAAGGGGTTCAGCGTGAGATTGGCGGCGATGCCCGCAGCCAGCACCACGATCATGGTTTCACCGATGGCGCGCGATGCCGCAAGCAGGATCGCGCCGACGATGCCGGGGAGTGCAGCGGGCAACACCACACGCTTGATGGTTTCGGACTGGGTTGCGCCAAGGCCGTAGGAGCCTTCGCGAAGGGACCGGGGGACGGCGGAAATGATGTCGTCCGAAAGCGAGGACACAAAGGGGATTATCATGATCCCCATAACGACGCCTGCCGTCAAAACGCTTGTGGGCTGGATGACGAGGCCCGCCTTTGAGCCGACAAAGTTCAGGAACGGACCCACGGTGATGACCGCGAAGAATCCGTAAACGATGGTCGGGATGCCCGCGAGCATCTCAAGCAGCGGCTTGACGGTTGCCCTGACCTTTGGATGCGCATATTCCGACATGTAAATCGCCGCCAGCAATCCGATCGGGACCGCGACGAGCAAGGCAACGAACGAGATATAGAGCGTGCCCCACATGAGCGGCACAAGCCCGAACTGGCCTTCCGTATTTCCCGCGGCGCCTGCGTCCGCAAAACGGGGATCCCACACCGTGCCTGTCAGAAAATCGATAACCGACACGCGCTTGAAGAAGTCCAGGCTCTCGAAGAGTACCGAAAGTACAATTCCAACCGTGGTAAGGATCGCGACCGAAGACGCGGCCATAAGGGCGCCCACGATGACCCGCTCGACGCGGTTTCGGGCGCGAAGGTTTAACGAAATCCTGAAAAAAGCGAAAGCAAAGCCGGAAATGGCGAGAAGGGCCGCAACGAAAGTCTGAGCAAGACGGCTTTTGCGCTTCAGGTTGTCAAGGAGTTGGGCGCTCTGGATGATTGCCGCATCGGGCGCGCTCGCGACGACGATTCCCTTCTGCGAAAGGAGGCGCTGTGCCTCCTGGGGATTGGCCTTTGCCGCCTGAAGCTCCTCCCTGCTGAAGGTCTTGATGCCGGATGCGACGCTTCTTACGACGCTCATCGTGAGGCCGATCTGCGCCTCCGAGCCTTGCAACACTTGCGCGGGTAATGTTGCCTGGACTTGCCCGTCGATCAAGCGCGGCTCGACAGCCGCCCAGATCAGCAAAACGATGACCGCTGGAAGCGAGGTCCAGAGAGCAAGATAGCCGCCATGATAGCCGGGGCGGGAATGAAGCGATCTTTCCTCGCCATGCGCCAGGAGCCTGGCCCGCGCAAATCCAACGAAGAATGCGGCGACCGCCAACCCAAGTAAACTTAGAAGCAATGTGCTGAGAGACACAGCCGACTCCCCAAGCGCCCCAACCGATGTAATGCAACATAGCGTGGCGGCTGCCCCGCCGCCACGCGCATTGCGTCTTAGCTGAGTGGGCCCATTGTCTTGAGGGTCTGAACTGTTTCGCGGGTCTCCTTCGCCTCCTTCTCCGGAAGCGGGACGAGGCCATACTGAGCGAGAGGTCCATCCTCGCCGATCATTTTGTCGCTGACGAAGAACTCGGCATACTCTTTCAGACCTGGGATGATGCCGACATGAGCCTTCTTCACATAGAAGAAGAGCGGCCGGGAGACGGGATATTTCGCATCCGCGATCGTCTCCACGGAAGGCGTAATGCCATTCACGGGCGCCACCTTCAGCTTATCGGTGTTATTCTCATAGAAAGAGAGACCGAAAACGCCAAGAGCCTGCTTGCTGGACTGAAGCCGAGCCAGCGTCTCCGTGTAATCGCCATCGATGTCCACAGCGTGCTTGCCGCCGTCATCCTTGCGCACCCTGGCGCAAGCCTTCTCGGTGGCTTCGGCGAGCTTTTCAGCCGAAGTGCCGCTTGTTTTCAGCTTCTCTTCGATGAGCTTGTCTGCGCCAGCAGCCTTACAGCCAGCAACCAGCACCTTGGTTTCGAACACTTCACGCGTTCCGTGTTTCTCGCCGGGAATGTAAGCGGCGATGTCCCAATCGGGGAAATTCGGATTTACCTGCTTCCAGGTCTTGTTGGGATTGGCTGCGAGCGCGCCACTGACTGGTACTTCAGCGCCGATCGCGAGGAACCAGTCTTTCGGCTCGAATGCAAACGAGGGACCTTTCACATCGGAAGCGAAGACGATGCCGTCATAACCGAACTTGACCTCGACGATGTCGGCGACACCGTTCTTCGCACAGCTCTCCTGCTCGGACTTCTTGATCCGGCGCGACGAGTTGGCGATATCGATCTTGTCCTCGCCGACGCCATCGCAGAACTGCTTGATGCCTGCGCCTGAACCGCCGGATTCGACAACGGGCGCCTTCAGGGTTGAGCTCGCTTTCGCAAAATTCTCGGCGACGATCTTTGCGTACGGGAAAACGGTCGAGGAACCAGCGATTTTGACCTGATCACGGGCGGACGCCGAGCCAGCGGAAAGAAGTCCGGCAGCCGCCGAAGCCGCGACAAAGGCGGCGAGACGATAATTCACTGTGCTCTCCCTTGAAAAAGAAAACCAACCTGCAGCTTGCTGCGGTTGTCTGCGCCAGATCGTAGGACAGCGCAGCAACTCTTTTATGAAAGCTGGGTGAAGGTTTTATGACAGAATAAACTATTAATTAAGATGTGAAACGTTCGATCGAGGCGCAATTCTCTCTCCGCCCGTGATCTTAGCGCACGGACTGAGCCGGCAGATGCTCTGCCAGGACGACAGTGAACTTGGTGCCGGCTCCCACTTTCGACGAAATACGAAGCTCGCCGCGGTGGCGGTTCACCACATGTTTCACGATTGCCAGCCCGAGCCCGGTCCCTCCTTTTTCCATAGAAGCTGACCCTGGAACCCGATAGAAGCGCTCGGTCAGGCGCGGTAGATGCTGCGCATCGATGCCGGGACCATCATCCTCGATGCTTATGGCAATCATGCTTGAGGTTTGCGCCTGCTGGCGCTCGAGCATTACGGCGACGTGACCGCCGGGACGGCCGTATTTTATGCCGTTGTGAACGAGGTTGATGAAAACCTGGGTCAGCTCATCCCGATCGCCGAGGACCTGAACGCCATCCAGCTCGGAATGAACCTGAACGTCGACGTTCGCTTCAGACGCCATAGGCTCCAAGGCGTCACACGTGTGTCGGACAAGCTCGGAGATCTCGACGACGTCTCGCGGCTTCAGGTGCGCGCGCATTTCCACGCGGCTGAGCGACATAAGGTTGTCGATCAGGCGCGCCATCCGTTCACCCTGCTTCGCCATGATCGGCAGAAAACGGTCACGGGCCGCCGCGTCATGGCGAGCCGCGCCTTGAAGGGTCTCGATAAACCCCAGCAGCGACGCAAGCGGCGTCTTGATTTCATGACTGGCATTCGCGATGAAGTCGGAACGGAGCTGATCGAGACGGCGCTGCTCCGTGAGATCGCGCAGAAAGAGGAGTGTGAACGGCTCCCTTTCGGGTACCGCTTCAAGGTGCGAAACCGTCGCCGCCATGTAGCGCTCTACGGGAACCCTTTCGCTGAATGTGACAGTTCGTTGCGCTTTTTCGGGACCGCAATCCATGACGGCGTCGAGCACTTGAGGGCTGCGGGTAGCGCTCGAAATGTGCAATCCCGGCCTCAAGCCGCCGAAAAGGTCGCGCGCCTTGCCGTTGGAAGAAAGAATGGTTCCGTCGCGCGAGAAAAGAATCGCTGGCTCCGGGAGCGCATCGATGACAGATGCCGCAATATGAAGGGGTTCCACCGTCGGGATCGGCGCGGCAATCGCTGCGCGGGAAACCTGTTTCATGCCGGCGCGGGGGATGAGTGCCGCACCGACGGAGGCAGTAAATAGTGCGGCCGCCTCCGCTTCCCAGGGCAACCGGTAGACAATGGATAAAATGAAAAGGATGACGGCAAAGAGCAGCACAAGCCATCTGCGCTCAGCCAGCTGAGCGACAGCGCTGCGAGCTGTTACTGTCCCCGCTTCCATCTCCTCAACGCGCTGCGTCGGATCGGCAGGATGAATTGAGGTATTCGGCGCTGGGCTGTCTAAGCCCTTATCGTAGCTGTTAAGCATGTGTCATGAATTGTCCGGCGTAGACAATTCGTCTTCGCACGAATTGCCGCGGCGTGAAGCGAAGCATACACCACGCCTGCGACATTTTTTCAACGCTCGGATTAATTGGCGGCCGACCCGCTATTCAACGGTCCCGGCGGGCCCCCGCAGCGGCCAGTTCCTGCAGATATCCGTTCCACAGGTCCTCTTTCCGGCGGGAGATCTCATAAAGATAGTGCCACGAATAAAGGCCGGTGTTGTGACCGTCGCTGAACACAAGGCGAACCGCATAATTTCCGATAGGTTCGATGGCCCGTATGGTTACGTCGCGTTTTCCGGGCACGAGCTTGCGTTCCGATGGCGAGTGCCCCTGGACCTCCGCGCTGGGGCTGACCACGCGCAGGAATTCGGCGGATAGGCTGCTCACGGTCCCATCGGTGAAGGTAACGGAAAGCTCGGTTTTTTGCGGGTTCAGCCGCAACTCGGAGGCCTTTGGCTCCTGCGCGCCCTTTTGAGTCATTGTTTTTTTCTCCCGGCTTGCACCGTTTATAGGTCGTTCAGATTTCTGCGTTACGTTTTTTTGCCGCAATCCAGCTTGATACACTTAAGTGCACGCCGGCCAAGCCGCCATGAAAGTTCTCAGTAAGTCGGCATTTTGTTCCAAACCCTCATAGTCCAGACCGTTTGCGTAGGTGCCCATGCCAGCAATTCAGATGTCTCGTGGTGAGCGTTTTTCGCTTGAGCGGATCATCAAGCGCCCGTGCCTTTCAACGGATATTCCGTTGGAACATGCAGAAAAGCTATTGAATTACGGCCTCGTGAAGCGGCAGGTGATGCTCCTTCACGCGACCCCGCTGGGCCAGCTCGAAATCCTTCGGCAACGGTTCAGGAGAGATGATTTCGGATCTCCCGCCATGCAAAGAGCAGGATAGGGCAATATATTTACGCCGTTGTAAAACCTCACTAGTAGGATCGGCCTCGCGCCTATAATGTCTGGAAAGGATGGAGCGGGAGGAAGTTCTGCTCCGGTCAGGCTTTTTAGGGCATGCTAGCGGGGAGATGATTCATGTCGAGAATTCTATTGGGTGCAGCCTTGGCCCTTGCTGTCCTTGGCACAACGGTCCAGACCGAGGCGGCCGAATATGGCTACCGCCAGAGCAGAGCCCATCATCACCACTACGCCCCACATTCCTACGGGTTCTATTCGTTCGGCTATCCCGACGAATATTATTCTCACCGCCCGGTTGGCGGCCATTCGTATTACTGGCAGCACAGGGCATGGCCATTCGTGAACGGGGCTGCCTATAACTATCCTGGCTTCTACAACAATCAGACCTTCTGGGAACGGGTTCAAACGCAGGCGAATTACCCCGTCCAATACTAAGCAGGCATTCCTTGGGCGGCCAAAGAATGCCTGCGTGGAATCTTTTGTTTACGCAGAGATTTTCCCAAAACCGGGAAGGCCACTTTTGGGAACTCTGCTCAGCGCGTCATCAACGCTTGGGCGAGAAAATCGCCGCCAAAGACGGCACCGGCAGCTTGCTCACCATCAGCGCGCTGGCGGTGACTGCTGCGCCCGCAATCAACACTGGAATCTCTGTCGGATGGAGACGCAGCACGGCCGCGTCGGCTCCCATGATGGCCATTGCGGCTCCCGTTGATGGCAGGCCGCAAAACCATTTCTTTCGCGGCCGGGAGGAGTCCGCCGGGAGTGGCAAAACGGCTTTGGATTGAACGTTGAAGCGCGCGAGACGAAGGCCCGTTGCAATCACATAGACAGCCGCGATGACCCAGCCGGCAGCTCCAAGCGAGTATAGGTGCCGGTCATATAATAGCATCGCCGGAGCGACCCCGAAATTCAGGAAATCGGCAAGCGAGTCGAGTTCGGCCCCTATCGCGGATTCAGCCGAAAGCTTGCGCGCGAGAAAGCCATCGGCCGCGTCGAGCAAGGCCGCTCCCAGAATAGCCGTCATTGCAAGAGCGAACTGCCCTTCGCCTGAGAGGCGTATCGCGGTCAAGCCGAGGACTACGGCTGCCAGCGTCAGCCCATTAGGAATAAGGCGTATGAGCTTGTGAAGCCACGTTCCCTCGGAAGAAGCGCGGTCGCTGCCTACCACCTTGAAGGGCTGGCGATGATCATGCTTCATGGTGCCCCGTTTCGCCGATCCACACCGATGGCTGTACTCCCTGTCTCCATCACCGTCGAGCCTCCATACATGGGATCGATTCTGCCACGAAAATGCAACTCAGCAATTGGTTCTGTGCGCTCCCGATTGCGATGAGAAACATCAAATTCAGATGCGCTGGAAGCTCCGATGAGGCTCCTGCGACTCTAGGTCCGCGATGACGGTCTCGCCCGCGAGGGTGCGCTGACCTTCCGAGACGAGCAAAGTCGAGGGTGGAAGATAAAGATCCACTCGGCTGCCGAAGCGGATGATGCCGAGGCGTTCGCCAGCCATGACATTGTCGCCGATCTTGACGTCCGCCACAATGCGGCGCGCAACGAAGCCCGAAACGAGAACCACCCCCAGCCGCACCGTATTCTTGGCTTCGATCACAATGCTTTGTCGTTCATTCTCCTTCGGAGCCTCCGGAGCCGCGGCGTTCTTGTAGGTTCCGGGGGTGTGGAGCGATGTGTCGATCCGGCCTGTGATGGGCGCACGCGGGACATGGACATCGAAGAGAGAAAGGAAGATCGAAACGCGCGTCCGGATCTCCGTCCCGAGATTAAGCTCCGCAGGAGGCGCCATGGGCTCAATGCCGATCACGACGCCGTCCGCCGGGGCCACCACAAGACCGTCGCGCTGCGGGACGATCCGGTAGGGATCGCGAAAGAAAAACGCCAACGCGCCTGTTACGATCAAGCATAAAAAGGCAAGCGTGTTGAGCGATAGCAGATATGCGACGACCGTTGCGGCCGCCGCCCCAGCAACAAATTTATAACCATCTTTGTTGATGGGCGCCAGCAATGCGCGAGCTTGAGAGAGTGCGTTGGGTCCGGCCACTATAATCCCCTACGAGGTTGTTGAAATCGCCTTATGCCACAGTTGTTATTGCACGCGCGCGTTGCGTATTGTTAGGATGCTTGTCGCCGTTTCGCCACGCTAATGTCACAAGCAGTGCATACCCACCGACGTGAATGCACCGCCGTCCGAAGAGCGGTCCGCCAGCTTTGATTCCATGGAGAGCTTCGATGTACGCGAGAATAGCCGCAACTGTAATCGTTGCATGTCTAACACTTTCGCCGGTTATGGCACAAGATGCGGAAAAGCTGACGCTCTCTGTCCCGCCGGAGGTGACTGAGGTCGCGACAGCTGGCACATGGTCCGACGGCGACGCTTCGGGCGTTTTTCGCGCGACCGTGCTCACCGTTCCCTCCGGCGATGCGACCCAGGCACATCTCGTTCTTCAGCTGATGGCTGTCAGCGCGGACGGGAACACGTCGAAGGTTCATAAGACGGTCGCCGTAAAGCAGATCGCTGACAAGAAGCTTCCTAATGCGTTTCTGGCCGTCGAGGAAGACGGGACCGAGAATGAAGTCACTTGGCGCGTAACGAGCTATGACAGTAACTCTAACGCCGATATCGGTGCGCTGGTCACTATCAATGCCAAGGGCGAGGTTGAGGTGAAGGACGCGCCGAAAGAAGAGGAGTCGGCCGCGCAGCAGCAAAACGAGGATAAGAAGTAGCCGGGGATCAGGCTGCGGGCAGCGCAAGAATATCGCTGTGGCCGACCAGGCAGGAGGCCGCCACCCGGCGGCTTTCTTTCCATTTGGTGATGGCCTGCTCGTCAAAGAGACCCATTTCGGCTACTGCGGCGGCTGAGTTTTCGGCCAGCATCGCAATCAAGCTTGCATCTTGCGGTCCAAGCCGCCATGAGCTGTCGCCGCGATTAACGGTATATCCCCCATCGCAAAACGCATCGTAAAGGGAGGCGGCGGCGCTTGGTCCGGCTGCTGCTCCGAACCCCTTGTCGCAGCGCTGATGTAAATTGAATGCCACGACCATTGGCCCATCGGCCGGATGAGGCGGCACCCAGATTTGATAGCCGTTGTAAATAAGCGGAGCGTAAACGGCAGCGCCCAACGCCGCGGCGCCCCGCGCGAATCTTGCGATCCAGTCCTTCGAGACAAGATCGAAGAATGCCGAGGCCGTGACGATTTCCCCCGGCTGGACAAAGCGCTCGACGCCGGTGCTGAGATCCGCCTCACCAAATGAGACTTCGATTGCTCGCCCATCCTTCCTTAACTTGAGCGCGCACGGCGTTTCGGAGGATTCATCGGCCCAGGCTGTAAGCTGCCCGCGCGCCGATGATAGCAACTGCGGATTATGATCGAGAAGGCGCCAGCGCTGCCGGATGCCAGGCAGCACAAGAAGCGCGGTATAACGAAGGTTGGCTCCTGTGCCGCAGCCGAGGTCCGTGAAGTTGACCTCGGTTCGATCCGCGAGATGCGCCGCAAGGCCTGCCGCAATTTCCGGGGTCCGCGCCTCCGCGTCGGCCGGCTCCCGCAACCGCAGCCATTCCTCGGAAAAGCCGTTCATTCAGCTATGCGTTCCAGGACTTGGGCGATCGTATCCGCCGTACGTCCCCAATCGGGCAAGGTTTGCCCATGCCGCCAGGCGCCCTCGGCTTTTTCCCGCCTCAGAGCCGGGTTTGACAGAAGGGAGCGAAGCGCCCCCGCGAAAGCTGCCACATCGCCAGTGGCGCAAACGAAGCCCGCCGAACTGGGTACTGTGTCGCTCACGGCGCCTTCGCCCGAGGCGATGACAGGTAGGCCATGCGCCATGGCTTCGGCGAAGGCCATGCCGTAGCCTTCGTAAAGGCTTGCCAGTGCGAAAACGTCGGCGGAAGTGTAAAGAGCCGAGAGTGTCGCTTCCGCGAGTTGACCGGCAAGCCGCACTCTTTCCTCGAACCAGTACTCGGAAAGTCTCCGCCGGACAAGTGCGGCGGTTTCCGGCGACCGGTCCAGGGAACCCGCGATCGTGGCTCTCCAAGAAAGATCGCGCACCTCGTTCAGGGCGTCGATGAGCACGCCGTAGCCTTTGCGCGGCGCCAGACTTCCGACACTCACGATATGAAGCGGCTGCCCGGCCGAAGCGCCTTGAGCGCGCGCCCCACGAAGGATGCCAGGCTCGGCGACGGTTATTTTACCGGCAGGGACGCCGAATAACCGCGTCAGCTCCCGCGCCGTCCCTTGGCTTGGCGCCACAACATGCCGGGCCAAGTCCAGCGCCTCGTCCTCTTTTTTCAGCAAATGGGCTCTCTCTGAAGAGGTCAGACCCTCCTCGAGGCCAAGCGGATGATGCACCAAAGCCACGATCGGCCTTTTCAGAGCCTTGAGCGTAGAGACGGGCAGAGTGCCATAAGCAAGCCCGTCGATGAAAAAGACAGTCCCGGGCGCATCACGCGCCGCCAGGGTTGCCGCCGCCTCATGCAACTCCGCTTCGGATGCCAGCGGGAAGCCCGCCGGGAGCGGGCAAATCTCGACGCGGAGTCTTTCCGCCAGCAGCGGCAGGATCTTGCGTGCGTAGACATATCCCCCGGTCGGAGTAGCGAGATCGCCAGGGACCGCGAACACGCAGCGCGTCATTTTGGCAATGCGCCCTCATACGATGCGCGGGCCATGTGGCTTTCCTGAAGCGTTACCCGGAGGCGTGACAGGGCCTTGCCATCTTCGCGCAGCATTCCGTCGGCGATGACTTCAGCCAGCTGATCGAAAATATACCGGCATAGAAATTCCGTCGTCGTAAGCTGCCCTGCCAATTCGGGTTTCTCGTCGAGATTCCGGTAATTGAGCGGCGCAAGCACGGCTTTCAGCACTTCATGAGCGAGGCCGATGTTAACGACGATGTTCTTGTCGCTCAGCTTCTCGCGAAAGAATGTTACGTCCACGATGAAGGTTGCGCCATGCATCCCTTCCGCACGCCCGAATGCAGGATCGGGCAAACTGTGTGCAATCAGAATATGTTCGCGAACTTCAACCGTAAATTCAGCCAATTGATTTTTCCTTTCCTAGTGTCTTCGCGGCAAATTCCGCCTGCGTCCTAACATTACATGTTATCAAATCCTAGGAAAGTACCCGCTTTCCTTACTCAGGCGACGAATCAATCTAAAAAGCGCTATAGCTGCGCAGAAGACTTATGGGAAAGGGGCGTCTTTATGCAAAGCGTAGTCAAGCTAAGCGAAGCAAGCAACATCTATAAGTTGAGTGATCTCGCGAACGGAGACCAGGATGCAAGCACTGATCACTCCGGTGAAATCTCGAAAAAACCAGCTGCAACTTTGGCGAGCAATAAAGAACCGGTGACGTTTGGCAATTCAAAACCACTTGAAGCGTCAGGTGCCGAGAAAGATACTGCCGATGAGCCCGCTGCGCCTGCTCCATCCAGCGCGGACGATGCCCTTGCTTGGCTCAAGATTATACAAAACGCCACCGCAGATTTGACCGCGGATATTCGAGACAAGAAGGGGGAGGACCTCGCTCGCTCATTGGCGGACGACGCAGCGCCATTCGTGCGTGATCCTTCGGCATCCTCAGCGAGCTTCGGCGGAAACGTGCGGCGAAACCCGGGCTTCCATGACGGCAACCGGCACGAGGACTATAGCGACGAGCGCGAACTCGCACAGAAACTTTCATACAGGTATGCGCAACCGAGGAGCGCGCCGCCCCAAACGTTAGGGGCAGCGGTCATGCCCTACGTTGCGGCAACGGGCGTTTTCGCCTTTTTAGCCGGCAGCGCAGCCGTTTACTTCTTGATGGGGTCATCATCTTCGGATGTCAAAGCAAGGGCAACAGCCCCTGCTGCGGAGACCCAGGTTGAGGCTCCGTTGGCGCACACAGATCAGGCTAGCCCGAAAAAAGGCAGTATCCAGCGAGGGGCGTCACCCGCTTCATTGGCTGACACCGCGAGCTTTTGGGGATCGAAAGCGGAAGCGCATGGCGCCAAGCCGGCCGGCTCCGCAGCGCCTGCTGAGCGTCAGCCTGAAACGTGGTCTGACACCGTGCAGACCTTCAAACAGTTCGTGAGGCCGGAGCAGAAATAAGCGCGTAGCCAGTAGCCTCTATGTCGAAGCTTCAAAGGGCTGTGGGGGCCCGTTTGACGCCGGTCTCTATCTCTGCCCATCCGCGTAGCGGACGGCCGTAGTGATCGATAACGAGCGCGGGGCGAGCAGGCCGGGAAGCGCGTCTGGCAGTTCATCGAATGCCACTTCATCTGTGATGAGCGCATCGAGACGGTCGTCGACAAGAAGCAATAATGCTTTCGCAAGACGCCGCCTGTGCGTCCAGCGAGCACGCCGCGAGTCCGAAACAGCGCCGACCTGAGAGGAAATCAGATGCAGCCGCTTGCTGTGAAACGCAGATCCAAGGGGCGCGGAAACCTTTGCTGAACCATACCAGCTTAATTCGATAATCCTGGCTTCGAACCCGGCAGAGACGAGAGCAGTCGCAAGCCCCGAGGGTGTGCCGGAAGCGTGGAAGACGACGTCAGCCTCGGCATTGCCGAGTGCATCAGGCAAGGAAAAACTTGCACCGAGCGCGCGTGCGATTGCCTCCCGGGCTGGATCGATGTCGCAAACAAGGACCTCGGCGCCAGGCAGGCGGGCGGCAAGGCTCGTGACGAGCAGTCCAACAGCTCCTGCTCCGATTATCACAATCTTATCTCCCGGACCCGCTCCGCTGTCCCACATGGCATTCAGCGCCGTTTCCATGTTGGCCGCAAGAACCGCACGGCGTGCAGGGAGGGTATCAGGCAGGGGAGCAACTGCATCGCGAGGCACCGAGAAAAGTGTCTGATGCGGATGCAAAGTGAAGACCTGCCTTCCGATCAGGTCAGGCGCTCCGCCTACAACCACGCCAGCGACGGAATAGCCATATTTGACTGGGAACGGGAAGCTGCCTTCCTGAAAAGGCGCTCGCATCCGCTCGAACTCGCTTTCAGGTACCCGGCCTTCGAAGACCAGCTTCTCTGTACCGCGGCTGATGCCAGACCATAGCGCTCTCACGATGACGCGGTTGCCACTGTCACCGATGTCGGCCGGCCGGAGCTCCGCGGTGTGGGTCGCGACATAATAGAGCGCGCGGGCAGCGCACCTCTCACTGGCATTCGCACTTGTCATGTTGCGTTTCCCAAAAAATGGTTACTTCTTTCTGTTCAGTGCGGCCGAGGCGGGCGTAGAGAGCGCATCTGGAGGTTGCAAAAATCCGTGATCGAGGAACGTCTGCTACGCGGGTTTGTTCACGATACGCGCTTGGCCGGTTTCGCTTCAGATCTGGCCCCCGAAGCAGGCCCGGTGGTCGCGAGATTCAACCGAACTGCGGAGCACCGGATGCTGGTTGCTCGCAGCGAGTTGGGCGCGGCCAAGGCACTAAACGTTCCAACTCGCCGAACAGCCTAAGGTAGTGGTTTGTGCTCTGCGGCGCGTAGCAATTCCAGATGTCGTTGGTCTTACCTCCTTTTTCCTCGCTAAACAGGCTTGAAGCCTTTAAAAGTACTTGCTATTTTGTGCTTTAATGGACGCTGTAGCGGGCCGCTAGTCATACATTATAATAATTCGCACGCTGCGCGGTTTGGTTTTACGAAGCGAGACTGATTTTCTGGGCAGCAGCCTCCATTGAGAAATGCGAGGCTTTAAATTCACAGGAGAGATGGTTGGCGGTCGACTTCTGATCGCTGGTTCACTCCAGTGCCTTATGTGCCAGAGTACCTAGAAGTAAAATATGAGCTCACCGAGACTATTAATATCTAACATAATAATGCCTACTCTTTCAAGACACATGAAGGAAAATGGCCAACGGGATTGTCCCGTAATCTTAGTACGGAAGAAGGTAGCAGGTTATGGGAAGTAGTAGTGATGTGTATAAGACAGTCGCGTTGGAAAACTCGACTTGGGCAGTAGTTCGAAGCGATCCCGCCCGTCCCCGTTTTATGGAAATAATCGCGCATTTCTATGAGGAAAAGCGTGCCAAAGATTATACTGACCTGCAAAACGGTCAGATCGGTGAGCCTCATCAACAAATAGAGCATGGGCGGCTAGAAGCACCCGCACCGAAACGGATACCTCCCAAACCAGATGGCGGCGCCGAACTCAGCTCACGGCAAAGCTCAGTTCTGAAGGCGCTTCGTGAAAAAATGGATGAGAACAAAAACGTTGCGGTGAGGGCCGCCGTCCTGGCTCAAGCTGCTCAAATACCGCTTGGATCCCTTCACTCAGTGCTCGGATCGCTTGAGAAAAAGGGTTTGATCCAAACCAGCCGTCCGGGCTCGGCAAGGTCTCCAGCTGTTTATCGAGTGCTGTAGGTTTGCGTAGCGCATCCTCTGGCGCGATCGCTCTCTTCCAGTGCCTCCCCAGCCGCTATTGAACCTCTTGGCAAGCCGCAAAAGGGGCGGCGGGGCCTGCCTGCCTAAGACTTCTTAGGCATTTGGCTTTGCGCCATAACGGCGAGTAATTTCAAGTCGTCCTCGTTCTTCTCGCCCGTTAAGAGGAAGCGGACATGGTCTGTCACCCAACCCGCAGACTTGTTGGAACCAAGCACCTGCAGAACTATGGGGCTGTCCGGGAGTTCAGCCGCAGGGAGCGCATAGAGGGTTAGCGGCGGCTCTGTCTTGGATGCATAGGTGAGCTGCATCATGCGATCTTGGCGATAATTGAAGGTCTGACCGCGGAAGAGCGAGTAGCCTTGCCGGCTGAAATCGGGAGGGGTCAGGGCCTTAGCCGTAATCTTGGAAAGCTGGAAGCGTATCAACTCGGGGTTGGCGATGGCGTCGGGATAGGGCGTCAGCGTCTCCCGCGGAAAGAAGCTATGGAATCGCACAATGTCGGCCGGCCAGGACGAGGGCGAAAGTTGCGCGGCCGGGGCTCTCTCGGTGTCCTTCGCTGGCGCCGGCGCGCGTTGGCCCGTCAGGATTGATGCACCATAGCCGCCAAAAACCCCGCCAGCAAAAACCGCGATCACGAAAAGCATTTTCCGGACCGTGTCTGGCTCTATGTGCGCGGGTGACTGCGCTGCGGTCCGCGGCTTGGGCTTCTCTCTATAAAGCTGCTTGCCCTCATTATCGTCGAATTGAAGCGCACTGCGGGGAACCGCAACCTCTTCGCGAGCGAAAGCGCCGAAACTTTCGATCAGCTGAGTTTGTGAGCGCTTCAAACGCGCAACCCGCCGTGAGATCTCAACATTCTTACTTGCGAGCTGGGAGACTTCGGCGGACTGCCGTCTCTCAAGCTGGCCGTCGATATAGGCGAGCAGGAACTCGTCACTCAACTGAGTCATGCGGCACGCTCCTGCCCAGGCGCGGCATCGTCGTATTCTTGAGATAGTCCCCGATGATCCAACCATTGGGACAGGGCGACATGACCCCGCGCCAGGAGCTTCATATGCGACAGCATGTCAAGCGCCGTTACTTCGGCAGCTTCGTCGTAAGACGTGCCCTCGCCGTAGACAAGGTAAAGGGCTGCCCTCTGCGACGAGGACATGTTTGCGATGAATTTCGCAAAATGAGCGTTACCTGCGAGCGGTCCTGTAGGAAAACTTGCCGTAAACAGGCGCGGCTCGGGCAGGCATCGCTTTTGGACGTTGGGGTCTTCGCCAAGCTTCGCACTCCACAACGCGTACATGCGCCGGAATGCCTCAATGAGATGGTCGCGCTCATCCCCAGCAAAATCCTTGCGGAGATTCAGACCCTTGAACGTGCTGCGAAGAAGCGCCCGCGCCAGTTCTTCATTGACCGTCAACACGAGGGCGAATTTATAGAGGCGGGCAATGATGCTCTGAAAGGCATCGCGTGAGCGGCTGTGGATCTCCCCAAAAGAAGCCATGATACGCGCACTCTCCTCACAAATTAAAATAACGACCAACATCCAATACTTTGACAGCGAAAGGTTGACGCGCCGTAAAATTGCAACAAGGAATGCCGGAATTGGAGTTGTCACCGGCTTCTTTAACGATGCGCATCCTGACCAATTGCCAACCCCCTAAGAGTTGTGAAACATCACAATCCGTGTTTTTTTTCCTAACGTCGGCAGTTTGGCGCTCCGGGCCCGCTGTTTCGGCAATGGCATTGCGGACCGCCCATGACGGATGACGATTCAGCAGAAAACCGGCTCAGCAAATTTTCCAATGCCGATCGACGCGCGTATCTTCATTCCCAGACTGATGCCGAGCTTCAACCTCCGATTTCTCCTCTTATGCCGGAGAATAATCCGCCCCTCGCTGATCTCCTGGAGCATGCGATCCGCGGCAGTGGTCTTCACGAGCGCGCCCGCCTTGATGCCGCGGCCCCCGATGCAACTCATGACACAGCCGAGCCAAATATTCTGCACGACAGGCTGATCGAGGAACTGACAACTGCGCAGCAACAGATGCGGGCCGAACCAGAGGTTCAGTATGCAAAACCGCTAGAATATATGGAGCCGGCCGCTGAGCCTATGGCGCTGGAGGAGCCTGGCCCTGAACCGTTTGCGTTCATCGATCGAGAACCGGCATCTCCGGCTGAGTTGATCCCGCCAGCAATGCCCGAAGAAACGGATTCGACCGGACCGGACATCACACCTCGGACGGCCGCCGAGGCTCTGGAAGAGCACCTGGGCGGGGAGAAGCTGCAGAGCCATGCCGCAAGCGTTGGTCTTGCTGACAGGGCAGAGTCTTTCAGTCAAAAGGCTCGACGCATGGCGCGCCGAATGCGGATGCGGGATTGGAACCGCCGCCGCCTCGCTCTTCTGAGCCACATTCATCGTCGTGTCTTCGATAAAAGAACCGAGCAACTTCTTTTCTGCAAAACACCTCCGCTTGAAGTCTATCACGTCGAGGAGACGGAGGAGGGCTTGCAGAAGTCTTTCTTCTATGCGGGCCCGATCCCCAAAAAGCTTCTCGATTGGGCGCTTTCGGCGCTTCCGCAAGATCGGAAGCGATATGCTTTCGTCGATTATCGCGCCGGCAATGGGCGCACTCTTCTTCTGGCTGCCCGGCATAACTTCGAATATGCGGCCGGATACGCGTTCGATGCGGAAAGCACTGAAACGCTTGAGATGAACCTTGCGCAATATCCGAGATCCTATCTGGCGTGCCGCGATGTGAGGGCGCTGCGGGGAGACCGCGACGGGGTCGTTATTCCCTCGCAGCCCGCGGTTCTCTTTTTCCCGGACGGCCTCAGCGAGGGCCACCTTGACATCATACTCAACTACGTTACAGCTTCTCTTCGGCTCGATCCTCGGCCCGTCTATCTCATCTTCGAGAATGCCGGGCGCGAGTGCGGCAGGGAACAGATGAGCCTGTTCGAGAAGGTGCCACTGCCCCTGCTCAACCAGGCAAAGGCGTTCCTTTTCGCGCCTGTGAGCATTGCCGTTTACCGCTCCAAGGTCGAAATACCGAACTAACCAATAGAGCAAAAAACATGGACGAAGCGCCGAACGAACTTATTTGCGCTGAACGGGACCGTGCGGGGCTTATTCGCCTCAATCGGCCAAAAGCCTTGAATGCGCTCACGCTTGGGATGATCAGAGGACTTGAGACGTTCACGCACGCCTGTGCAAGGAACCCTCAAATCTACGGGATCGTGATGGAGGCGGAAGGGAAGGCCTTTTGCGCAGGCGGCGACATCCGGGCCGTCAGCGACTGGGGCCAGAACAACCCCAAGGAGGCGGAACGGTACTACATCGAGGAATATCAGCACAACTGGACGCTTCAATGTTTCCGAAAGCCGCACGTGGCTTTGATAAACGGCCTCACGATGGGCGGCGGCGTCGGAATATGCCTTTACGGCACGCACCGGGTCGCGGGCGAGGACATCAGCTTCGCCATGCCCGAAACCGGGATCGGCTTTGTGCCGGACATCGGAGGCTCGTGGTTTTTGCCGCGAATGCCGGGGAGGGTAGGGCTTTATCTTGGCCTTACGGGCCGGGTCTGCCGCCGCGCCGATACTTATTATCTCGGCTTCGCGACGCATTGCATCCCCGCGGAGAAGTTCGAATCAATAAAGGCAGCGATGATCGAGGGCGAGCCTATCGATCCCGTATTGGATGGCCTGCACGAGCCACCCGGAGAAAGTGCGCTGCAAACGCTTCGCGGTCCGATCGACCGCCTCTTCGCGGCTCCTTCGCTCGACGATATTCTCAGAGGCCTCGAGCGGGAGGAAGGAGAATGGCGGGATTGGGCGCAGGAGACGCTCGCGATTCTGTCCAGGCAGTCGCCGCTCAGTCTCAAAGTCACGTTCGAAGCCATGAAGCGCGGTAGCGGATTGAAGACCCTCAAAGAAGCGCTTATCGTCGAGTACCGGCTCGCAACGCGGATGATCCGGCGTCACGATTTCCGGGAGGGCGTGCGGGCCGTCATCGTCGACAAGGATCAATCGCCCAAATGGGAGCCGCCGTCCTTGGCCGAGGTCAACGACGGCCTCTTGCAATCGCTGTTCGAAGCGCTTCCCGAAGGCGACCTCCAGCTCAAGGACTATTGGTCCCCGCCGGTTGTATCGTAGGAGCGCTCACCGGTTGCAATTATGCCACGATGCCTCCCTACAAGAGGCGGCGAAAGCTTCGCGGCGTTGACGCATGTCAAACACCATGACAGGTTCAGCATCGGCTAGGTGCGCGTTGGGGAGGGCATATGAGCGGGGGAACACGCTCCTTAGGGGGCAGCCGCCTTGGCGCCCTAGGGCGCAGATCGTTTGTTGTTGGTGCTTCCGCGACGCTCCTGTCCGCTTGCTCGTTCATTCCGCGCGAACCCTTCACGGCCCGCGAACAAGCCATCGCGGAGATCCCAGGCATTCCGAACGCTCGCGTCTGGGTCGACGGCAGCGAGGCCGAGTTCCGGGATTTCCTGCGCGGAACGCCGGTTGCTTCCCCAACCGGGCCCGCAGAGAGTTACGACATCCTCGCGCTGTCCGGCGGCGCTTATGACGGCGCTTTTGGCGCTGGTGTCATCGGCGGCTGGACCGCGACGGGAACCCGCCCCAAGTTCACCTTCGTGACGGGCGTGAGCGCCGGCGCGCTTATCGCCCCGCTTGCCTTTCTGGGCCCTGACTATGACGCCCAAATGCGGGAAGCCTTCTCTGTCGACGCGGCGCAAGTGCTCGGCGATCTCGGCGGTATTTTCTCGCTCCTTGGCACCGTGGAACTGCGCCACGGGATGCTTGTCGATCTGGTCGATAAGTTTGTCGATGAGAGACTTATGGCGTCGGTCGCGGCGGAGCACGCGCGGGGGCGGCGGCTTCTCATCCTGACCACCAATCTCGATGCGCAGCGCGGTGTCGTGTGGGATATGGGTGCGATCGCAGCGGGTGGCCCGCAATACCGGCAGCTTTTCCGCGACGTGCTGGTCGCCTCGGCCAGCATTCCCGGCTTGTTTGGCCCGACCTATATCGAGGTCCGCGCGAACGGCCATTTCTTCCGGGAGATGCATGTGGATGGGGGCGCCACCAGCCAGGTTTTCGTCCTTCCCGATGTTGCCTTTGTGCGCGGGAGAAGAGTTGCCGATCCGAAAAACAGGCCGCGCATCTGGATCGTCATGAACAACCATATCACGCCGCAGTTCGAGGTCGTGGAGGCGGGGCTCTTGCCGACGGTCGCGCGCTCGTTCTCGACGCTGATCAAAAACGACGCGAAGAGCGTGCTGCTGGCGACATTGAACTATGTCGGAAGCGACCGGTTCAACCTTACACCGATCGACACCGGCTTCGACGACTGGCTGGCAGCCAATCCCAGCATCCAGCCGGGCTTCAACAGCCCTTACATGGCGGCGCTGTACCGCTATGGCTATGACAAGGCCCTCTCCGGCCATCTGTGGTCGAAGCAGGTGCCGCTTGGAAACGCGGCGCCTAGACCCTTTCAGGAAGTGGCGGGCCGCTGAAAGTTGCGGCGCAATTTGCAAGCCTCCGGAACGAAGTCGCTACTGTTTGCCTGGGGGACAGCGTTAACCCCTCTTGCATCGCAAGCGCAGCCACGATTTATAGTCCGCATTTCATTATGAACGGGATCGAAGCCATGAAAATTGCGCGCACGTTCAGAGCGGTTCTCGTGATCGGTTTGCTCGCCGGTTCAGGCCTGGAAAGCGCCTTTGCGCAAGCGCTGAAGAAGGTTCCCGAAACCCGCGATCAGGTTACATACTCTTACGCGCCAGTGGTGAAACTGGCCGCCCCCGCGGTGGTGAACGTTTATGTCCACCAGCGAGTCCGGCGTGACTCGGCCTTCAACAATCCCATTTTCGAGGAATTCTTCGGCCGCGAATTCGGCCATAGCGAGCGTGCGCAAAACTCGCTCGGCTCCGGCGTGATCGTGATGCCGAGCGGCGTCGTGGTGACGAACAACCATGTCATTCAGGGCGACACGGGTGCCGAGATCAAGGTCGCACTGTCAGACGCGCGCGAGTTCGATGCGAAAGTTCTCCTCAAGGACGAGCGAACCGATCTGGCCGTTTTGCAGATCAAAAGCTCCGATATCGAGTTTCCCTATGTGAGCTTCGCCGACGCCGACCTCCTTGAAGTCGGCGATCAGGTGCTCGCCATCGGCAATCCTTTCGGTGTCGGCCAAACGGTGACAAGCGGTATTGTCTCGGCGCTGGCCCGTACGCGCCTCGGCATCTCGGATTACCAGTTTTTTATTCAGACCGACGCCGCGATCAACCCGGGCAACTCGGGCGGAGCGCTCGTGGATATGCAAGGCCGGCTCGTGGGCATCAACACCGCGATTTTCTCGAAAAGCGGCGGAAGCCAGGGGATCGGTTTCGCCATTCCTGCGAACATGGTGAAGCTCATCGTCGAGTCCGCTTCGCAGGGCGGTACCGTCCGCCGGCCGTGGCTGGGCGCCAGCCTCGCCGAGGTCAACTCGCAAATCGCCAATGCAGCCGGTCTTGACCGTGCATCGGGAGCACTTGTTTCGGAAGTTTTTGACGGCGGCCCTGCCGCTTCTGGAGGACTTCGCGCCGGCGACATCGTCGTCTCGGTGGAAGGTAAGGACGTTTCCGATCCGAACGCCTTTGCCTACCGCTTCACCACTCGCGGTACGTCGGGTGAAGTCGAACTCGAGGTGCTCAGGGCTGGGACGCGCCGCAAGCTTTCGGTGCCGCTCAAGGTCGCGCCGGAGACGCCGCCGAGGGACTTGCGCGATGTTTCCGGCAACAATCCTCTGGGCGGCGCAAAGGTCGCGAACCTCTCGCCCGCCGTCGCGGACGAGCTTTCGATCGCGGAGACCAAAGGCGTTGTTGTGGTGGAAACCGAAGCTTACTCGATTGCGCGCCGTGTGGGCGTGAAGCCCGGCGACATCATCTCGGAAATCAACGGGGAGAAGGTCGATACGACGAAAAACCTGGAGAAGCTCGTCGGCAAGGGCGCGCGCGTCTGGCGCGTTACCATCAAGCGGGGCGGTCAGACAATTCGTACCGTCATCGCTGGGTGAAATGATGTAGAGTCGCCGCCATATATTGGGGTGACTTTCATGGCTAAATCCCGATCCACTCCTTCAGCGCCGCTTTTCGAAAGCGTGGCCGTCACCGATAACGCATCCCGGCCGCTGGCCGACCGGCTGCGTCCGTCTTCGCTTGGCGAGGTTATCGGGCAGGATCATCTTCTGGGCGAAGGCGGTCCGCTGCGCCGCGTCGCTGAAGGCGAGAGACCTCGGTCCATGGTTTTCTGGGGGCCGCCCGGAACAGGCAAAACAACTGTCGCCCGCCTGGTTGCGAGCGGTGCTGGTCTGCATTTCGAGCAGCTTTCGGCCATCTTCTCAGGCGTGCAAGATCTGCGGAAGGTGTTCGAGGCGGCGCGCGACAGGCAGCGTTTCGGGCAGGGGACGATCCTTTTCGTTGACGAGATCCACCGCTTCAACCGATCTCAGCAGGATTCATTTCTGCCTTATGTCGAGGACGGCACAATCATTTTGATCGGTGCCACGACAGAGAACCCATCCTTCGAGCTGAACGGTGCGCTCCTCTCACGCGCTAAAGTGCTGGTCTTCAAGCGCCTCACCGATGAGGACCTTGAGCACTTGCTGAAGCGCGCAGAGACGGTTCTGGGGAAGACGCTGCCGCTTACGCCAGACGGAAGACAAACTCTCATCGGCATGGCGGATGGCGATGGGCGCACCGTGCTGAATCTTTCCGAGGATGTCTTTGCAGCCGCGCACGACCCCGCAAAGCCCATCGAGCCGGAGGAACTCGTCGCCGTTGTGCAGCGCCGCGCCCCACTCTACGACAAGAACCGCGACGGGCATTACGACCTTATTAGCGCCTTGCACAAGGCCGTTCGCGGCTCGGATCCCGATGCTGCTCTTTATTGGCTGTGCCGCATGATCGATGGCGGCGAGGATCCGCTCTACCTGGCGCGGCGCATGGTGCGCATGGCGGTCGAGGATATCGGGCTCGCGGATCCGCGTGCGCTCGTGCAGGCGAACGCCGCGAAGGATGCTTACGATTTCCTGGGCAGCCCCGAGGGCGAACTCGCCCTTGCGCAATGCATCATCTACCTTGCAACAGCGCCGAAATCGAACGCAGGCTATACGGCTTTCGGGGCGGCCATGCGCTACGCCAAAGATGGCGGATCGCTTCCGCCGCCGAAACACATCCTGAACGCGCCGACCAAGCTCATGAAAGAGGAAGGATACGGCGCAGACTACATCTACGACCACAGCACGGAAGAAGGCGTGTCTGGCCAGAACTATTTCCCTGAAGGGCTGGGGCGCCAGCAATTTTACCGGCCGAGAGGGCGCGGATATGAACGGGAGATCGAGGACCGGCTGAAAGGCTGGGCCGAGGTTCGCCGAAGTGCTGCGAAACGCGGCGGGAAACAGGATTAGTTTGTTCGGTCAGGCCATGAATTTATCCGAAACAATCAACAGTTTTTAAACCACGTTCGGTGCAAAAAGTGCGAACTGAATTAAAAACCAGCCCAAAAGCTAAAGCTCCAGCCTCGTTCAAGCGTATTGTGCATTCTGCCTACCGACAGGAGTTGACGCACCGTAGTTCGGCGCTATGATCCGGCATCCCGATGGGAGTGCCCCAGTGGCGGAATGGTAGACGCGGCAGACTCAAAATCTGTTGCCTGCAAGGGCGTGCTGGTTCAAGTCCGGCCTGGGGCACCAAATCGAGTGTCTTTTATAAATGGACGTATCGATAAGAAAGAGAGCGCAGACTTTATTGGCAGGGTTCGCGGCTTTATTGGCCTGTTTGCAGCAGGCTGCCGGCGGCCCAGCGGTCCTGACCGAGCCATCGACGGGGCTTGTGCTTTATGCGGAGGACGCCGATCAGCCGTGGCGGCCGGCGTCGCTCACAAAGTTGATGACCGCCTACCTCGCTTTCGAGGCGATTCGCGATGGTCAGCTTTCGCCCGAAGACGTTGTCACCTCTACAGCGCTTTCGCAGAGCCAGCCTCCGAGCAAGCTCGGCATGCCGCTAGGCGCCCAGCTCACAGTCGATCTCGCGGTCAAGGCATTGATTGTGAAGTCCGCGAACGACGTCGCGATCATGCTGGCGGAGAAAATCGGCGGCAACGTCGATAATTTTGTGGACATGATGAACAAGACCGCCGCCCGCCTCGGCATGACGAACACGCACTTCGTCAATCCGAACGGACTGCCGGTGTTCAACGCCGACGGCACCACGGAAGCGCCGGATCAAGCCGTCACCACGGCGCGGGACATGGCGCTACTTGCAAACATGATCCTGAGAGAGTTTCCGCAATATGCAAGCATCTTCGCCCTCACAGAGGTGAGGATCGGAAAACGCCTCGTCACCACGCATAACGGTCTTCTGAAAAGCTATGATGGTGCGGATGGCATGAAAACCGGCTTCGTGTGCGCGGCGGGTTATAATGTTGTGGCAAGCGCGACGCGGAATGGACGCCAACTCGTCGCCGTAGTGCTGGGCGAAAGGTCGGGCGCCGCGCGCACGGTTCGTGCAGCCGGTCTTTTCGAGCATGGCTTCGAGGTCTACCCCTGGAAGGCCGTGCTGGCGCCCACGCTCGCAACCTGGCCGGTGGAGACGCCCGAGGGCGCGAAAGCTCCCGATCTACGCAATATCGTTTGCAATGGCCGCAAACTCGCGAAGATCTCCAACAAGGACGAAAAGAAAAAGGGCAAGCGACCGGCCTTGAATCCCGGGCACCGCATGCCCGCTCAGGGCAATAAGAAAAAGCTGCAAGCCGCGGACGCTAGGTCCATCCTTAAGCCGGGACAGTGAGCTTTCTCTTCCGGTAGGTTTGAGGCAGCCGGCCTGTGCCACAAGAAGGATCAAGCGACCGATTCCTCTTGATCAGGAACCAACTTGGGATGGGCTTCTTGCCACTCGGCGAAGTCTTTCTGAATGAAGGACTTTGCCTTATTCGCTGCATCCTGAAGCCAATCTGCTGGCAAGGTCTTCAGATGGTCCGCAATTTGCGAACCCACGGCACTTGCCGCGTGGATCGAGCCAAGTTCGTGCCCCATCGCCTCCAGAAGCATGGGCTGAAGGTGCGCTGGGATCAGCGCGCGAAAGTCAAGCTTGCCGGAGTCAGCCGCAATGCGTCGGAATATAAAGCCTTCGTGCACACTCAGAAACGGATCGGGCGACCGATAGGTCCCCTGGGCCAGCTTAAGGAACAGCGGAGTTCCTTCATGCTTGTGTGCCCAATCCCACCCAGACGAGACAAGCGCTTTCGCTTCCCGAACGATATGCCCGCCTTGCCATTCAGCAAGAGCGACAAAACGAGGCCGCCCGAGACTACCGCCCCCTTTCGTCCGAGGGGCATAACCGTTGACCTTGGCGCCAGCAGGAAAACTCTTAGCGAAACCCTCTACGACCCGGGCAGGTGGCTGACATGCGGGATCGGTCTTGATCTGCTTCTTGAATTCTTCGAGCTTCGACGGCGATGGGGTCACGAAGGGGCGAAGCCACGGGGCGTGTTCGTCGACAATTATGGGATGCGGCATTTCGAGCCCCCGTGCATACCCCGCCAGAATGGCCGCTGCCGCTTCATCGGCCTGAGCGACGTCTGGAGATAGCTTCGCGCTCGTGCACAGCCGGACAAGATCGAAGGCATATGGCATAAGGGCTGCATCATCAAAATCATTGATGCCCCAAACAAGCCGGCCTTCTGCGTCACGGAAGGTTCCAAAGTTTTCGAGATGAGCATCGCCGACTGCCAGCACCTGCGGCGCATCTGCAAGCTCAGGCAAAAGCTCTTCGATCTTTCTCGCCCAGCGGAAATAGGTTGCGCGCAGGAAAAGGAATGGGTTTTCCGCCATGCGCTTGTGTTTCTTCTTGAGATCCGGCTTCACGACATCGCATTGTTGCGCAAGCCAGGTCTCGTATTCATCGTTATCTTCGAGAAACGACATGCTCAATAACCTCTCGTAATCAATAGGCGACCGGGCTCTTTAACATCTGTTCTTCCAAACACAATTCAATGGGACATTGCCATTGCAATGCGGCGTCAGCGCAAGGGACGAGAAGGTGAGCGCGGCCCAGCGGATGCGGCGGGGGCACTGAAGGCGGATGTCAGTCCTGAGCGGTTCGCTTGAGCCCCCTTTAAAGCGGAACACTTTGCCCCGATCTTCGATCGAATACGACACACGGAGACGAGAGGACCGATGAGCCTTGTCGTGACCCGCGCTCACCAGCTTTTTCCTGTACTCGATGCCGCCCAAATCGAGACCGCAAAGCGCTTCGCAAGCGGCCCGGCGACGAACTTCCTGCCCGGCCAGATTGTGTTCGACGCGGGCGAGCGCCATGCCCCGGCCTGGCTCGTTCTGAAAGGCTCGATCGATGTCGTGCGCCGCGACGGTCTCGATCGCGAGGCGACGATCACGAGCCATGGCGCCGGTCAGTTTTCGGGCGAGGTCAGTCAACTCTCGGGACGTGAGTCGCTTGCGGGTGGCCGCGCCGGCCCGGAAGGCTGCACAGCGCTTCCGTTCGACGCAGCGCATGTGCGCGCCCTGATGGTCGGCTCCGCCGAAGTGGGCGAGATCATGATGCGCGCCTTCATTCTGCGCCGGGTCGGGCTGATCGAGGACGGCGGGGCGGGCTCGGTGCTCGTCGGCAATCCAGGCGCGCCCGACCTTGTCCGGCTGCAGGGCTTTCTCGGCCGCAATGGTTACCCTCATAAAGTCCTCGACGCTGCCAACGATCCGGACGGCCGAGCCATCGTCGAGCGCTTTGGCGTGCTCCCAGGCGAACTGCCTTTGATGGTGTGTCCGAGCGGGACGGTTCTGAGACGCCCGACCGACGCCGAAGCCGGCATGTGCCTTGGCATGACGCCGGAACTCGATCCGGAAAGCGTGTATGACGTAGCCGTCGTTGGCGCGGGACCTGCGGGGCTCGCAGCAGCGGTCTATGCCGCATCGGAGGGTTTATCGGTGCTCGTGCTCGACGAACGCGCCTTTGGCGGGCAGGCCGGTGCGTCGGCGCGCATCGAGAACTATCTTGGTTTCCCGAGCGGCATCTCCGGCATGGCGCTCGCCGGCCGGGCCTTCAATCAGGCGCTGAAGTTTGGTGCAGAGATCGCCATTCCGCTCGAGGTGGCGCGTCTCCACTGCGAAGAGTCCGAACAAAAGACCGGCGCTCCGATGCGATTGGAGTTCACCAATGGCGATTCAGTGCGCGCGCGGACCGTCGTCATAGCGTCCGGAGCCCGTTATCGCCGGCCCCCGATCTCGAACCTTGCGGCCTTCGAGGGAAGAGGGATTTCCTATTGGGCTTCCCCGGTGGAAGCAAAGCTCTGTGAGGGTGAGGAGGTAGCACTTGTGGGCGGCGGCAATTCCGCGGGCCAGGCCGTGGCCTTCCTCGCGCCGAAGGTAAAACGCCTGCATCTTGTGGTGCGCGGCCCTGGCTTGGAAGCCTCGATGTCGCGCTATCTCATCGACCGCATCGCCGCCTTGCCCAATGTGGAACTCCACACCGGAACCGAGGTGACGGCGTTGGAGGGGGACGAGGTCGCAGGTCTCACCGCAGCAGCATTTCGCGATCGGGCCACCGGGGCAATCCGTACGTGTCCCTTGCGCCACCTTTTCCTGTTCATCGGCGCCGATCCGAATGCGTCCTGGCTCAATCGCTGCGTCGCGGTGGACAGCAAAGGGTTCGTGATCACCGGAGCCAAATGCGCTGATAGGGCGGCCCCGCATTCCCGGCCTCTCCTGCCGCTTGAGACCAGCCGCCCGGGCGTTTTCGCTATCGGTGATGTTCGGGCAGGCTCGACAAAACGTGTTGCGGCGGCGGTAGGAGAAGGCGCCGCCGTCGTGGCGCAGATCCATAGCCTGCTTGCCACCGCATGACTGCGGACCCCTGGAATGAAAGCGCGGCTGTGGGATGATACCTTAAGGGGGCCGTGTGCGTTGAGTGTTGCTCTCGATGCGCCTCGTTTTATGAAGCTTCCGACGTTGCTGTGGCCGACGTTTCTGCGGCGCTTCCCAGGCTCGAAAAATCCAGCGCGCCGAAGGCTTGGCGCTTACCCTGACCTGAGTTGGCTGACGCCCGTGAGCGCTATCGAGAATGGAACGCATTTGCTGCGAAGGGCATCGACGCAGCCATTATTACGGTTATAGGCACGATTTATACTAACCGCCACATGTCCTGACCCAAGGCCCCCTCATCCTGTCCTTCTCCCGGCAAGCTCGCCTTGGCGATCTTGCAACTTAGAGTGACCGCATCCGCGAGCGGATGCGGTTGGGGAGAAGGAACGATGTTGCAACGGCTGCCACATTCTCCCTCTCCCCTCGCGGGAGAGGGTGGGAGCTATGGCCCAAAGTTGGTGACGGCCTGAATCGGTGAAGGCGGCATATCGTGGGGGTGTTCGACGCCTCCACTCTCCACCGAAGGAGCGATATGCCTTGC
>Ga0074046_10000547_pt1 | contig 34452 bp, 24 predicted proteins | sample BogForMeECP23OM3_FD_94441 | JGI IMG/M metagenome (GOLD analysis project Ga0074046, IMG submission 94441) | Bog forest soil microbial communities from Calvert Island, British Columbia, Canada - Bog Forest MetaG ECP23OM3 | ecosystem: Environmental > Terrestrial > Soil > Wetlands ... | reverse complement strand
GTCTCGTTGAAGTACTGACGACGCTCTGAGTGGCCAATGATGACGTGAGTCACCCCGACCGCGCTCAACATTCCGACGGATATTTCGCCGGTGAAAGCACCCTCTTTCTCCCAGTGCACATTTTGCGCGCCGACTGCGACATTCGAGCCCGACGCGGCTTCGACAGCGGCGTGCAGGTCAACGAACGGCGGGCAGACGACGATTTCGTCGCGCGTGTGGTCGGCAACCATGGGCAGAAATTCCGTAAAAAACGCTGTGGTCTGTTCCGGCGTCTTGTACATTTTCCAGTTGGCAGCGATGAGTTTCTTTCTCATAGGCGGGGGTCCATAAGTGGTGGGATAAAAGACTGACTATACAGTTTTCTGTGTCTCTGTGCCTCCGTGGCTGATCGTATCTTCAACCTCAGAACACCTCTCGCAACTTTCCGAAGCTCTCCACCTGCAACAACCGTCCATTGCCGATCTCCGGGCGAAGGTCGTCGCGCTCCAGCATCCAGGTGTTGTGATACGGCACGAAAACGGCATGCAGCCCAGCTTCCAGCGCGGGATTGATGTCGGACTTCGGGCTATTGCCGATCATCCAGGTGCTTTCCGCGGGCAGACCATACTTTTCGACCACGCCGCCGTACGTCGCTGCGTCCTTCTCGGCGACGACCTCGACTGCGGTGAAATATTGCTTCAACCCTGAACGCTCGACTTTTCCCGACTGCTCGGTGATGTTGCCTTTCGTCATCAGGAAAAGATGATGCCGTTGCGCCAGATCAGCCAGCGTTTCCGGCACATCAGGGAGTATCTCCATGGGATGCTCGGCGATGACAGAGGCGATGCCTCGAATGGTGTCGTGCAACGCAGGCGTCAGCGGCTCGACGGACAACTGCTCAAAACAGCGCACCAGAGCGAGCGCAAAACTGTGAATGCCATAGCCGTGCTGGCGGATGTTTTCGCGCTCTACGTCGTACAGCACCTCGCGCACCTGATCGGGTGTGAACTCATGATGGTTCAAGAACGAGATGAAGTTGGCGATGGCACGCTCGAAGTAGATGTTGTTCTCCCAAAGCGTGTCGTCCGCGTCGAACAGCAGATACTGGCCAGTTGGAACTTTGCGGTGCGCTTCGGTAGCCATGACGGTATCTTATCGAATTCCGGCCAGGGGCCCGGTCCAGAACCGCCGGCCTGCTTTTGCTCTGGCGTATATCAGTTTTGCCAACGGTCCCACAACTCCCACCAGACAAATTTTTGCATTTCGGTGAGATAAGTCTTTGCCCATTCCCGATGTTTCCACCATGGTTGTCCAAAGGATCCGTTGCTGGCTGCAGCTGGCACCCAATGATATTGCGGTTCACGATTGCGAAAAATGAAGAGAGCGCGCCGGGTGTGATAGTCGTCGGTAACGAGGATGACGGAACGCGGGGCGGGCTGCAGGCGTTGCAGGCAATCTCCAACTTGGGGCGCTTCGTCCTTGGTCGAGTCGCCACGAATGACGCAAATACTCACTTGGGAGGCATTTTCTCCAGCCGTGTGGGCTATGAAATCCGTTGCCAGGTCCGTGTACCGGCGCCCGAATGTGACGCCTTCGACTACATCCACGACAAGATGCCGTCCGTATCCGGCGCGCAGAAGTTCCAGGCCGCGATAGTACCGTCCATCCACCTGGCTACCGCCAAGTGTGACGATGGCATCCGATTTCTCCGGGTAGTTGACGACGAGGCTTCCTCCCGGCTGAAAGAACAGTAACGCAGCGGCCAGAAGCAGAATAACGAAAATTACTGTGAGAGCTTTCACAATGAATGGTTCCAAGCAACAAGATACAGGTTCCTTGGAATCTTCTCATCGCAATAGCGTTTCAACAAACGGCCCATCTAAGTGCGGGACCACGAAACCAATAACAGCCTCTTACGCACTTGCAGCCGGACTCGTTACCCGGGATGAGGCAGGCGAATCGGCAAGCGGCAACAGAGTTTCTGCTCGGGCTTTTCCATTTGCTTTAGGTCGTGCCGTCAGCGCGGTGACCGTCCGTTCTTCGAAGAGCAGCCGGCGCAGGGTGCGAAGGTCGTTCAGAATCCGCCGGCTCCTGTCCATGTGGAACTCGAGTCTTGTTAGTGTGTACAGCGCGAGTTTCAGCGCCTCCGTCCGTCGTGGATAACTCGAACTCGACTCCCTCGCGACGTCGCCTTCGATTTCCAGCTTCGTCTCGAAAACCGTCTGCGCCATCAGCGTCATGAATTCGTGTGCGTTCTCGATGCTGTCAAAAGGGCTAGTGGATGCTGGGTTCATCGCCGTTCTCCTTTTGCTATTCCTAGGAAATCGCAGACATGGATGACCTGGAGGTCCTGGGAGTTGTCCTAAGAATTTCACCCCCGCCACAGGTCTGTCAGTGATGTCCGGCACGAGTGCGAGTGATATTCACTCAATGGGCGAAGGGTTGGCGTAACCAGCGACCATCAATCATGTGACCGCTGTCACGGGCCACAACGTCGGGTCTCACATCGCACGCCGACGCGCCTCACAGACTCCGGGGCTCTCAACAACGCACAATGGCAATTGAGAGGCACGAGCGTCCCAGGTGCTGTCGGATCCCAGGCCACTTCCTACCGACACCTCCCTTAGCACTCGGGGGCACGACTCAAAGGAGAGATAGAGCGTCATGGTTGAAGCTCTCCAATCACCGGCTCAGGCGACGTACTGGTTGATCTCAGGACAGACTCTTTTCGTCACCCTTAATCTTCTGGGTCTCGCGTGTTTCGCCTACATTGTGACCAAGCGCCTCACGCCGCTCATGCGCGGCGAACGTGACATTCGTTTTGATCGGCCGTTCATTCGGCTGGAGCGGTTCTTGCAATTCTGGCTGGGGCAATGGAAGCATCCGCGCTACCGGGTCGCGGGAACGATTCATATTTTTATCTTTGCGGGCTTCATTCTGCTGGCGACGCGCGCCTTCTCTCTGCTGATCCTTGGCATGTCCGAAAATTTTGCATTGCCGGGCTCCTCCGTTGGAATCGGGCACGTCTACGAAATCATCGCGGACTATGCCGCGACCATTGTGTTCCTGTGCATGATCGCCGCTGCGGCTCGCCGGATCAATTTCCGGCCGGCGCGCTACGAGGTCCCGGCCAAGTACGGTACAGGCCACAAGATCGACGCCATCTTCCTGCTTTCGCTGATCGCGATTCTGTTGTTTTCCGAGAGTCTCTTTGAGGCGAGCAAGGCTGCATCTCTGGCGCAGCAGGGACACACCGAGTTCCTGGCGACCTTTTCCATGGCTTGGGTTTTGCAGAGCGCGCTGAGTTCAGAATCGCTGTCGACTCTGTGGAACCTCCACCGCGGTGCATACCTGCTCGACGTTCTGACTTTTTATTTCCTTCTGTGCTACCGGCCATTTGGGATTCAGTTCCACGTAGAGACCTCGCTCTTTAATGTTTACTTCGCGAAGCTCGATCGGGGAACGGTGAAGCCCGTGCGATGGGGTGTCACCGAGGAACATCTCGACCAGGTGAAATCTTTCGGTGTGAAGGCATTCGAGGACTTTACCTGGAAGCACATGCTCGACTTCTACTCCTGCGCCGACTGCGGCCGCTGCTCCGACAACTGTCCAGCCAACGCGGTTGGCAGGCCGCTGTCCCCGCGGTTCCTGACGATTAAGGCGCGCGACTACAGCTTCCAGCACTATCCCATGTTTGGCGCTCGGGGTAACGGCACGGCCTTGATCGGCGGCATTTATTCAGAAGATGAAGTCTGGTCCTGCACGACCTGCGGCGCGTGTGAAGAGGAATGTCCGCTGCTGATCGAATACATCGACAAGATTGTCGATCTGCGGCGGGGATTGGTGGATGACGGCAATGTTCCCAAGTCCATTCAAAAAGCCTTGAAGGCGCTGGAGGGTCGCGGCAACCCCTACGGCAAGATGGAAAAGAAACGGGCTGACTGGGCCAGGGCCGAGGATTTCCTCGCAACCTGCGATGTCAAAGTCCTGAACGGGAAGAAGACTGCCGGAACGTTGTACTTCGTCGACAGCATCACCTCTTACGACGACCGGATCCAGGCGATCGGCCGAGCGACAGCCAGGATTCTCGACAATGTCGGAAATGATTTCGGAATTCTGGGCGCGGCAGAAAAAGACAGCGGCCACGAGGTCCGCCGGTTCGGCGAAGAGACGCTGTTCATGGCCTTGCGCGACAACAATGTCGACGCCATCAAGGCCTCCAATGTCCAGCGAATCGTCACCGCCGATCCACACGCCTACAACGCACTGAAGCACGACTACAAAGATGTGCCGCCAGTTGAGCACATCAGCCAAGTGATTGCGCGGGAAGTGAAGACCGGCAACCTGAAACTCAATCCGGTAGAGAACCAGGACAACGTGTACGCCTACCACGATCCATGCTATCTGGGCCGGCACAACCAGGTGTATGACGATCCGCGCGAAGTACTCGATGCGATTCCCGGTTTGAGGCGAGTTGAAATGAGCCGGTGCCGTGACCGCTCCTTCTGTTGTGGTGGCGGCGGACTGATGCTGTTCTACGAGCCCAAGGAAGAGCAGCGAATGGGCGTGAAGCGCGTCCAGATGGCCGCCGAAGCCGGCGCCAACGTCATCGTGACTGCCTGCCCATTCTGCATGGTGAATATGGAAGACGCGATTAAGGTCGCGGGCATGGAAGGAAAGATGACGGCCATCGATCTGGCGGAGCTGGTTGCTCAACAGATGGTCAGCAACAGTCCGACAGATGAAAGCAGTGCAGACCGGCTCGCGGAAGCCGACAGGCTTGTAACGGCTTGATCCACGAGGGCTGAGTCTGCTGCAAGTGGAGACGAGACGAAGACCAACTTTGGGAGCGCAACTGTGGAGATTCTAGTTTGTGTAAGACGAGTACCCGACACATCGGAAAACGAAATTCAACTTAACGCTGCCGGAAACGATATCGAACGAGACGACCTGGTCTATTCGGTAAACGAACCGGACAACTACGCGGTGGAAGAGGCCCTGCAAATTGCCGCCAAGGTGGGAGGCAATGTCACGGTGGTGACGGTCGGCGGTGAAGACGACGAGGAAGTCCTGCGTCGTGAAATGGCCATGGGCGCGAATCAGGGTGCTCTCATCTCCGACGGCGCCTTCAACGGATCGGACGGGAAGGGAATTGCGACCGTTCTGAAGGCGTTCGTGCAGAAAGGTAAATACGATCTGGTCCTTACTGGTATCCAGGCTGAGGACGGCGGCGCTCAGGTGGGCGGCATGCTGGCCGCCCTGCTCGACTATCCCTTCGCTTCACTGGTGAATTCCATCTCAGTTCTCGACGGCGGCAAGCTGAAAGTCAGCCGCGAGATCGAAGGCGGCAACAAAGAGATGAGCGAAATCGATTTGCCTTGCGTGCTCTCCATCCAGACCGGCATTAACGAGCCGCGTTACGTCGGAATGCGAGGCATCCGGCAGGTGGCGTCGGTGGAGATTCCCACCTACAACGCCTCTGAATTGGGGGTTGCCCCTGCCACGGTTGGCGAAGCTGGGTCCAAGGTCAAGCGGGTGGACTACTTCGTGCCCGCGCTAGGCAAGGGCGCAGAGATGCTGCAGGGCGATCGGGAAGAGATCATCGCCAAACTGATTGAGTTGATGAAAGCTAAAGGGGGGATGAACTAATGGCACGGATATTTGCCTACATCGTTCACAAAGCCGGGGTGGTTGATGATTCCGCAGCCGAACTCGCAGCCGCAGCAAAAAAGATCGATTCTGCCGCGTCGCCGGTAGCTATTGTTACGGGTTGGGGCGCCGAACTTGACGTCGTTTGCGAAAGCCTGCGTGCCTCCTACGGCGAGGTGTGGAAGGTCGCGAACGAGGCGCTGTCTTACCCCAACGCTGAACTCGTTCGCCAAGCCTTGGTGAAAGTCTTGCCGAGCGGCAGCGTTGTGCTGGTTCCTCATGCTCACTTCGGCATGGATCTGTCACCGGGTCTCTCCATCAAGCTAAATGCAGCTTTTGTCTCCGACGTGCTGGGCGTCGAAGGAGTTGAAGGCGCATCACTCAAACTGGTTCGTCAAGAATTTGGCGGACAGGTCAGCGCTCATGTGCGTTGCGATACATCATCCGGAGCGGTCCTCAATCTTCGTCCGGGCGCGTTCAAGCCGCAGGAATCCGCTCCCATCAACGGAGTGATCGTCGACAAGTCAGCGGAGATCGGAGCGCTGAGCGCGAAACGCCGCTACCTCGAAACCGTCGTCGCCGAGGCAGGCGATGTGGATATCACCAAGCACGCCGTCCTGGTTTCTGTCGGCCGTGGTATTCAGGAGAAAGACAACATTGCCATCGCACAGGAGTTGGCCGAAATGCTAGGTGCGGCGGTGAGTTGCTCCCGGCCCGTGGTTGACGCTAAGTGGCTGCCGAAATCCCGCCAGGTGGGCTCGTCCGGGCAGACCGTCAAGCCCAAGATTTACATGGCTTGTGGCATGAGCGGTTCGTTCCAGCACTTGGCCGGTATTAAGGGCAATCCCTTCATCATCGCCATCAACAAGAACCCCAAAGCCCCCATCTTTCAGGTGGCGGACGTGGGAATCGTCGCTGACATCCTGGAGTTCTTGCCCGAGCTAACCAGCAAGATCCGGGAAACAAGACAGGTTTCGGCCTAGGAAATCGCGATAAGTAAAAGTGAGGCATCATCAATGATTACCAAGAAAACTTTAAACTTAAGCTTGAAGTCGCTGCGGGATTTCGCAAAGAAGCGCTTGCCCGACCAGGACCTTATTGACCTGGATAATCGCGACGAATGTCCGGTGGAGATTGTCCGGTATATGAGCAATCCGGACAAACTGGGCATTCAGCTCCTGTTCATTCCGGAAGAGTACGGCGGCATGGGCGGAAGCACCTTCGATGTCTATCTCATCTGCGAACAGATGGCGCGGATCGATCTTGGTGTCGCTACCTCCTTATTTGCCACATTTCTGGGCAGCGATCCCATAACTTTTGGCGCCACTCCTGAGCAAAAGAAGAAATGGTTGGGTCGCATTGCGGAAGAAGGGATTCTGTTCGCCTACGGCGCGACGGAGCCGGACGCCGGCAGCGACTTGGGTGCACTGAAGACGACCGCCGATCGCGTCGAGAAAGACGGCAAGATCGTTGGCTACAAAATCAGCGGCAGCAAGCAGTGGATCAGCAATGGTGGCATCGCGGATGTTTACACCATACTGGCCAACACGCCTGTAGGACCAAGCTGGTTCATTGTTGATAAGGGAGTGCCCGGCTTCACCCATGACAAGCCAGAAGACAAGCACGGCATCCGGCTCAGCAACACCGCGGCGCTGGCGTTGGACAACGTGTACGTCGATGCTGACCGTCTGGTCGGTGGTGTAGAAGGCCAGGGATTGCTGCAGGCGCAGATGGTCTTCGGTTACACGCGTGTGATGGTCGCGGCGTTTGGCCTGGGCGCGGGCTGGGCTGCACTCGACCGTGCCATTCCGTATTCCACCAAGCGCATTCAGGCTGGTTCGCCACTCTCAGAAAAGCAGGGATACACCCACAAGTTGATCGTGCCGCACGTGGCGCGTTTGGAAGCTGCGCGGTCCTACATCGAAGAAACTGCTCAACGTATCGACGCTGGCGCCGAAGGAAGCTTGAACACCGAAGGCGCCATCGCGAAGTACATGGCGACTGAGGCCGGCGACGCTGCCGCGGATGCCAGTATCCAAGCGCTGGGCGGATACGGCTACACCCACGAATACATGGTGGAGAAAATCAGCCGCGACGTTCGCATCACCCGGATTTACGAAGGCACCTCCGAGATCATGGAGATGACTATCAGCCGGGACCGCTGGCAGCTTCACCTGAAGACGCGCGGACAGCATTATCACGATCAGGCGCGGGAACTCGAGGCGCTGGATCTTCAACATCCGGGTGTAGGCGCCGGCATCGCGGCCCTGGCAGCACACGCTCTCGCGGAGGTGATGGAGAAGGCCCGCGCTGCGCGCCTGACTCGCTATCAGCACATTCTCCTGCGCCTGGGCGAGTTGGTCGCTTACACCGAGTGTGCAGGCAGCCTCGCTCGCCGCGCAGCGCTCATGGTCGAAGGCAAGTTAAACGAAAAAGCCAACGACCGCTTCGACGCGACGGCGGCGGCCGCCCTGGGCCGAATCTTCGCCCGGGACGCGGCGCTGAGGGTGGCAGAAGAAGGATTGCGCTGGGTCTGCGGAGCCAGTGGCGTCAGCGATGCCGACATGGCCGCGTTCGAAGCGGCCTTGGGACTGCATGCCATTCACCGCGCGCAAGCAGGCCTGATCGCCGACATGGATTACATCGCCGACGTACTCTACAGCCGCGTTGCCAAGCGCGAAGAAGTACCTGCCCTGGTAGGGGCCTAGAGATAAGGAACGGCATCCGGCCCCTCATCGCCGGATGCCGTTCCGAGGGGAAAAGGGAACCTCATCATGGAAAATACCGCCCATCGAGCCATTGCAATTGTTGGGGTGGGAGCGATCCTGCCTGATGCTCCGAATGTCCCAGCGTTTTGGGAAAACATAAAGAACAGCCGATACAGCATCAGCGAAGTCACGCCCGACCGTTGGGACGCTTCGCTTTACTACGATCCTGATCCGGCTGTGCCCGACAAGACCTATTCCAAAATCGGCGGCTGGGTCCGTGAGGCCCCGTGGGAGCCAATGAAGTGGCGTATACCCGTCCCGCCTCGCGTGGTCGATGCCATGGACGGAACGCAGAAGTGGGCCATCGCTTGTGTGCGCGAGGCGTTGGAAGACTTCGGCTATCCCCAACGCCCACTGGACCTCGATCGCACGGCAGTTATCCTCGGCAACGCCATGGCCGGGGAAAGACATTACCGCACCGCAGCGCGCGTGTTTTTCCCGGAATATGCCCACGAACTAGCCGAAAGCTCCAGTTTCGCCGCGTTGCCGGCGGAGATGCGAAATAACATCACCAACGAATTGCACGACCGGATGGGCCATGTGCTGCCCGAGATTACGGAAGACAGCATGCCCGGCGAACTAGCCAACTGCATTGCCGGACGCATCGCGAACATCTTCAACTTCCACGGCCCCAATTACGTGTGCGATGCAGCCTGCGCTTCTGCGATGGCGGCCATCAGTTCGGCGGTCGAAGGCCTGATACAAAACGATTTTGATGCAGTCATCACCGGTGGTGTTGATCGCAACATGGGCGCTCCCACCTTCGTCAAGTTCTGCAAGATCGGTGCGCTTTCGGCGACCGGCACTCGGCCTTACGCCCAGGGAGCCGACGGTTTCGTGATGGGGGAAGGATCGGCGCTGTTCCTGCTGAAGCGCCTGGCCGATGCCGAACGCGACGGCGACAAGATTTACGCCGTGCTGCGCGGCATCGCTGGATCCAGCGACGGCAAGGGGAAGGGCATTACCGCGCCCAATCCCGCCGGACAGAGAACGTGCATCCAGCGCGGCTGGGACAATGCCGGTCTGTCGCCGGCTACTGCAACCCTGTTTGAGGGCCACGGAACATCGACCCGTGTTGGCGATGTGGTGGAAGCGCAGAGCCTGGTTGATGTGCTGGGAAAATCTAATCTTCCCAAAGGCTCAATCGCTCTCGGCTCAGTCAAATCCAACTTTGGGCACCTGAAAGGCGCGGCTGGCGCGGCTGGAATCCTGAAGACCGTGCTGGCGCTGTGCGACAAGGTGTTGCCGCCCAGCCTGCATTGCGAGCATCCCAGTCCGGACATCGACTTTGCCCACTCCCCGCTCTACGTCAACACCGAACTGAAACCGTGGGCAGTCCCTGCCGACGGTGTGCGCCGCGCCGGGGTCAGCGCCTTCGGTTTCGGCGGCACCAATTTCCATGCTGTGTTCGAGGAATACGTTCCCGGCAGATTGAACGGTAACGGCAAACTTTCGGTGGCCGTCACTGCGCAACCGCCGGTTGTGACTGCGCCCGCGCCGGTTATCGCCCAGCCAAGCGTTACCGCGGCAACGGTTGTGTCCACCGTGGGCGAGGGAAACACCAGCGCAACAACTGTTGCGCTCGCTTCCCCTGCCACGATCGTCTACAAAGCTCCATTGCGCGGCGCGCTTGTAGTCGGCGCCGCGACCGCGGACGACCTGGCTGCACGTCTGACTACGGTACAGAAAGAAGCGGCCGCAGGTCGCGCGCCGTCGCCAACCCCTCCAGCCGAAGCGGACCTGCGTGCGCCCGAACGCCTAGTGATTGATTATGCCGATGCCGCCGAGTTGGCGGACAAATCTGCCAAGGCACTGAAGGCGTTCTCGGCGAACCAGCCGGCGATTTGGAAAGCGCTGCGTCCGCAAGGCATCTTCCGCGGTCGTGGTGCGGCGGGCAAGATAGCATTTCTTTATACCGGCCAAGGCTCGCAGTACGTCAACATGATCGCGCCGCTGAGCGCCGCTGAACCACTAGTAGCAGATCTTTTTACCGAAGCCGATCGCATCATGACCCCTCTGCTCGGTAAGCCGCTCAGCCAGTTTATTTTTGTTGACCCAAACAATCCCGAGGCAGTTGCAAAAGCGGAAGAAGACCTCCGCCAGACTGAGATCACTCAGCCTACAGTGCTGACCATCGACCTTGCTCTGACCCGCTTGTTGGCTGCGTACGGCATCCAGCCCGACATGACAATGGGACACAGCCTGGGTGAATATGGCGCCTTGGTTGCTTCCGGCTCTCTCACCTTCGAGAACGCACTGCTGGCGGTTAGTGCCCGCGGACGCGGTATGACGAAGGTAGCCGTGAAAGATACCGGAAAGATGGCCGCCGTCTTTGCGCCGCTCGCTGAAGTCGAGCGAATCCTGAAAACCATTGATGGATATGTAGTGATTGCCAACGTCAACAGCGGGCAGCAATCCGTGATCGGCGGCGCCAGCAAAGCAGTCGAACAAGCCACGGAGATATTCCTGAAAGCCGGCTACGACGTAGCGCCATTGCCGGTGAGCCATGCATTTCATACCTCGATTGTCGCTCCCGCCAGCGCACCTTTGCGTGAGATGCTGTCACACCTGCAGCTACAATCGCCCACCGTGCCGATTGTCGCCAACGTGAATGGCGAATTTTATCCGACCGGACCGGATGTCGTCACGCAAATGCTGGACCTTCTGGCGCAGCAGGTCGCTGCACCGGTGCAGTTTGTGAAAGGCCTGAACACCCTTTACGACGCGGGCGCGCGCGTCTTTGTGGAAGTCGGTCCGAAGAAGGCGTTGCAGGGGTTTGCCGAGGAAGTCCTAAGCGAACGCGGTGACGTGATCTCGCTGTTCACCAACCATCCGAAGGTTGGCGATGTGCCGGCCTTCAACCAGGCACTCTGCGGTCTTTACGCCGCAGGGTTGGGACGCGGGCGGCCCGACGTGGCGCTCGAAATTCCGGAGCAACCAGTGACAACGCAAGCTCAAGTCGTCTCCTCAGCGGACGGTGCCAAACCAACACCCCAGGCTTCGACTGCACCCGCTTCCACGGCGCCGGCAATTCCGTCGAACGGCAATTCCTACAGCGATCTCGGCCGCTTCTTGGCCGAGACTCTTGAGCACGGAGGTTGGCAGCTTTCCCACGGACAGAAGCCAGCGGCCAGCAGCGCCCCGGTTGTCATCACCGGAGCATCCTTGGGTCTGCCGGGAACCGAGCGCATCTTCGACGACAGCAACGTCGAGCGCATCCTTCGGGGCGACCAATTCATCAACGTGATCCCGGCACAGTTCCGTCGCGCCATGCTCGACAAACGCATCCGGCGCTTGGTCAAGAGTGAGAAGGGCGAGCCCACATTTGAGTCGATCACCAATGTGGCGGATGTGATCAAGCTGGCTGGACGCGGAGGCGCCTTCGATCTGGAAAGTGAATTTGGAGTGCCCTCCGAGCACCTCGCAGCGCTGGATCGCGTTACTCGCCTGGCTATTGGTGCGGGCATCGACGCGATGCGCGACGCCGGCATCCCGCTGGTCATGCGCTATAAGACCACGACCAAAGGTACCCAGTTACCGGACCGTTGGGGCTTGCCGGACGCCATGCGCGATGACACTGGCGTGATTTTCGGCTCGGCTTTTCCCGGTTACGACTCCTTCGTCGAAATCATGTCGAGCTATTTCATGGACCATGCCCGTCGCGACCAGCTGAGTGTACTGGAGGGCTTGCGCGTCCAGGCGATGGGAAATGGTCATTCCGGCCTTGGATCGGAACTGGACCGTCGCATCGAGGAGTTGCGCGCCACTATCGAGAAAGATCCCTACGTCTTCGACCGGCGCTTCCTGCTCAGAGTCTTGTCGATGGGACATTCGCAGTTCGCCGAACTCATTGGCGCCCGCGGTCCCAACACGCAAATCAACGCAGCTTGCGCAACTACCGCACAAGCCGTAGGGCTGGCAGAAGACTGGATCCGTGCCGGACGGTGCCGTCGCGTGATCGTTATCTCGGCTGACGATGTTACCTCCGACAATATGGTCGGGTGGTTTGGCCCGGGCTTTTTGGCCAGCGGAGCGGCGGCCACCGACGAAGTGGTGGAAGAGGCCGCGATTCCGTTCGACCGTCGCCGTCACGGCTTGATTATGGGCATGGGCGCCGCGGCCCTTGTGGTCGAGAGCGCTGAAGCGGCGCGCGAACGCGGAATCCAGCCTATCTGCGAAGTGTTGAGCGCGGTGACCGCAAACAGCGCGTTCCATGGCACTCGTCTCGACGTCCAGCACATTGGTCAAGTAATGGAAGACCTGGTGGCCAAGGCCGAGACGCACGGTGGCGTTGCGCGCAAACAAGTAGCACCGAAAATGGTTTTCGTGTCCCACGAAACCTATACCCCCGCGCGAGGCGGCAGCGCGTCGGCGGAAATCCACGCACTGCGTCGCGTATTCGGTGACGACGCGGACAAGATCGTGATCGCTAATACCAAAGGTATGACAGGTCACGCCATGGCCACCGGCATCGAGGATGTCGTTGCGGTGAAATGTCTGGAAACGGGACTGGTGCCGCCCGTTGCCAACTTCAAGGAAATCGACCCCGAGCTGGGTGCGCTGAATTTGTCCAAGGGCGGCGCCTATCCCGTCCAATACGCGCTACACCTTGGCGCCGGGTTCGGTTCGCAGATCAGCATGATGCTGTTGCGCTGGGTGCCGACGAAAGACGGCCTACGTCAAGAGCCAAATGCACTGGGCTACTCCTATCGCATTGCCGATGAGACGGCCTGGAACGCGTGGCTAAGCCGAATGGCAGGCCGTCCGATCGCTGACTTGGAAGTTGTTCACCGCACGCTGCGTGTGCAGGATCAAGGTCTGGCGGCGCGGGTTGCGGCGACCGCCCAGGATTCTCGAGTAACACCGCCGCCACTTCCGACGGCTAAGTCGGCAGCAGCGGTTGCAGCACCGGTGCAAGTGTTGGAGGCGAAAGTCTCAACCACACTGCCGCCGGCCGCGGCGCCACCAGTCCAGGTTGCCACACCGAAAGCCGAGGTTCCCATCGTAGTGGCAGTGCCGCCTGCGCCGGCAAAGCAGCCCACGACAGGCGATGCGGTAAAGGAACGCATCCTCGCGTTGATGGTGGAAAAGACGGGTTACCCACAAGACATGCTGGACGTGGATCTCGACCTCGAAGCTGATCTCGGTGTCGACACGGTCAAGCAGGCGGAAATGTTCGCGGCCATCCGCGAGATCTACAACATCCCGCGCGACGAGAACCGCAAGCTGCGCGACTATCCAACCCTGGCACATGTAATCCGATTCGTGTATGAGAAGCGGCCGGATCTTGCTGGGACTGTCCCGACCCCGGCCATGCCTACCGTAACAACCGGGCCTGCGCCGACTCCGGTCGTAGTCCAGCCAGTCGTGCGGGTAGCAGTGGCCTTTCCAGCCAACGGTGCTGGCGACGCCGTGAAAGAGCGCATTCTGGAATTGATGGTGGAAAAGACCGGCTATCCCAAAGACATGCTGGACTTGGACCTCGACCTCGAAGCCGACCTCGGGGTTGACACCGTCAAGCAGGCGGAAATGTTCGCGGCCATCCGCGAGATCTACAACATCCCGCGCGACGAGAACCGTAAGCTGCGCGACTACCCAACTTTGGCGCATGTAATCCGGTTTGTATATGAAAAGCGGCCGGACTTAACCGCCGTGTCAACCTCTGTCCCAGGCAGCACCGAACCGGCCATGCCCGCGCCGGCTCCCGTTGCGGGCCAACCAGTCTCGCCTCTTCCAGCCGTAACAACTCTGACAAATGGTGCTGGCGATTCCGTGAAAGAACGCATCTTGGAATTGATGGTGGAAAAAACCGGCTACCCCAAAGATATGCTGGATTTGGATCTCGACCTCGAAGCTGATCTCGGGGTTGACACCGTCAAGCAGGCCGAGATGTTTGCCGCCATCCGCGAGATCTACAACATCCCGCGCGATGAGAACCGCAAACTTCGCGACTATCCCACCCTCGCCCACGTGATTAGGTTTGTGTATGAAAAGCGGCCCGATCTGGCTGGGGTCGTCCAGACAACGCCGACCGGCAATGAGCCAACCCTGACTGTGCCGGAACCACCTGCGACATCGCCCGAGTTCGCAGCAGCGCCGGTCACGGACGATCAGATTAAGGACAAAGTACTCGAGATCGTAGCCGAGAAGACCGGCTATCCGAAGGACATGCTGGACCTTGACTTGGATTTGGAAGCAGACCTCGGCATTGACACCGTCAAGCAGGCGGAGATGTTTGCGGCCATCCGCGCCGCGTATAACATTCCGCGCGATGAAAACCTCAAGCTGCGCGAATTTCCTACACTTGCGCACGTCATTCAGTTTGCCCACGACCGGCAGGGCGCAACTGCAGCGGCAGTCTCAAACGCCGTCGCTGCGCCTTCCTTTCCGGTAGCTGTCACACCTCTACGCCCGCATTCGCCTGTAGCGAACTTCGATGCGGCGAACCTGATCCCGCGTCGCGTACCGGTGCCAGCCTTGCGACCACCGCTCACCATCTGCAGACCAACCGGCGTGAAGCTGGCCTCAGGGACTCGCGTCGCGATCATGCCCGACAAAGACGGCGGCGTGGCAGAAGCACTGACCGTGCAGCTGCAGAAGAGAGGTGTCGAGGTATTTCGTCTCGATAACACCGTAAATACGGACGCGCTGGCGAATCAGCTCAAGATCTGGCTGGCCGCTGGTCCGGTGCAGGGAATCTACTGGCTTTCAGCGCTCGATAATGAAGGCCCTCTTAGCCGTATGGACGCGGCTAGCTGGCATGAAGCGCTGCGTGTGCGGGTCAAGTCACTGTATGCCACCATGCGCATGCTCTACGAGCAGATTGCATCGCCAGGTACGTTCCTGGTCTCCGCCACTCGGCTTGGGGGCCAGCATGGCTATGACGAAGCTGGCGCGGCCGCGCCTCTGGGCGGCGCAGTGACCGGCTTCACCAAAACGTACAAGCGTGAACGCGGCGACGCTCTGGTCAAAGCGGTTGACTTCGAGCCGGAGTGTTCGACGCCAGAAATTGCCAATCTTCTTGTCGAGGAGACACTGCGCGATTCCGGCGCGGTCGAGATCGGCTACAAGGCAGGTCTCCGCTGGACGACTGGTTTGCAAGAACAACCCGCAGCGGATGGACAGCCAGGACTGACGCTGGACCAGAACACCGTGTTCGTTATCACTGGTGCGGCAGGAAGTATCGTTTCTGCCATCACTGCGGATTTGGCTGCGGCTTCAGGAGGTACGTTCTACCTGCTCGATCTGGTGCCCGAGCCTGACCCCAATAATCCTGACCTCAAGCGGTTCGTGAGCGACAAAGATGGCCTGAAGCGCGATCTGTTTGCACGCATACAGGCGCGTGGAGAGCGAGCAACTCCGGCGCTGGTTGAAAGAGAACTCGCGGGCCTGGAACGCACACAAGCGGCACAGACGGCAATCGACGCCGTCCGCGCCGCCGGTGGCACGGCGTACTACTTCAGTGTCAACCTCGCGGATACCGACGGCGTGGCCACTGTCATCGAGCAAGTGCGCGAGCGCAGCGGGCGCATCGACGTGTTGCTGCACGCAGCCGGAATCGAACGCAGCCACTTCCTGCCCGACAAAGACCCGCGCGAATTCGACCTGGTCTTCGACGTCAAGAGCGACGGCTGGTTCAATCTTCTGCACGCTATTGGCGACATGCCGCTCGGGGCTACGGTGGCCTTCAGTTCGGTTGCGGGCCGCTTCGGCAACGCGGGACAGACGGATTACAGTGCTACCAACGATCTATTGTGCAAGATCACGTCGAGCTTCCGCACGACTCGGCCGCAGACCCGTGGCATCGTCATTGATTGGTCGGCGTGGGGCGGAATCGGCATGGCCACGCGCGGTTCCATTCCGAAGATGATGGAGCTGGCGGGCATCGACATGCTTCCGCCGGCAGCCGGCATTCCTTTTATTCGCCGTGAACTCACGGTGGGAGGCACGCGTGGTGAGATCGTCGTCGGTCAGCGCCTCGGTGTCCTGCTGAACGAGTGGGACGCCTCCGGAGGAGTTGACACCCAGTTAGTTCCACCTTCTGCCAACAAAGCGGTATCGGCACAAGGTCCCATGCTGGGCAAAATCGTCTCGGTCGGCGTCTACAACGGCCTGCTCGTCGAAACCGACCTGGATCCCACCATCCAGCCGTTCTTGTACGATCACCAGATCGACGGCACGCCCGTTCTTCCCGGCGTTATGGGCGTCGAAGCCTTTGCCGAGGCTGCCGCATGTCTGCTTCCCGGTTGGCACGTCGAGACCGTCGAGGAAGTAAACTTCCTGGCGCCGTTCAAGTTCTACCGCAATATGCCGCGCGTGGTATCGGTCCAGGCATCGCTTCATCCGCAGGGCGACAGGATATTTGCGGAGTGCCGCTTGATTGGCCGGCGCACGCTGCCGAACCAAACCGAACCACAAGAGACTACTCACTTCACGGCCCGAGTGCGGCTGGGGAAACAACCAACGCAGGCGCCAACCGTCGCCATGCCGTCAGCTGCGGATGGCGCTACCGTCGAAACCGCCGACATCTACCGTGTTTACTTCCATGGCCCGGCGTACCAGGTTGTGGAGCGGGCGTGGCGCGATGGAGACAGGATGGTCGGACAGATGTCCGCCGGATTGCCCCGCAACCATCAACCTTCCGAACTGCCCACGCTCGCTGCTCCGCGGCTGATCGAGCTGTGCTTCCAGACCGCTGGCCTGTGGCAACTGACTATGCAAGGCCTGATGGGTCTGCCGCTCTATGTGCAACAGGTTCGCTTGTGGCGCTTCCCGGAGTCGGCTGACAGTCAGATCTATGCGGTGGTGACTCCGCATCCGGAACACGAGAGCTTCGATGCGGATGTTGTGGACGGAAACGGGAACTGCTACATCCAGGTAATCGGGTACAAGACTATAGCGCTACCGGACAGTGTCGAGGCTGAGAAACTGAAGACGTTACAAACCGCCGTGTCCCAACAGCCGGTCTTGGTGTGACGAGCGAAGCTCAATCACGGGTGTCGCTTACCAAGGTGTATTGGCTTGAGCAGACTGGCGCCGACGTGCCGCCGGACGACAATTGGCTTGGCGCCAGCGAAGCGGCGTGCCTCAACGCCCTGCGTATTCCCAAACGCCGCGCCGACTGGCGTCTAGGGCGCTGGACGGCGAAACGCGCGGTCGCGATTTGCCTGAACGCGCCTGGTGGTCCCCGCTCTCTCGCAGGCATCGAGATTCAACCGGCCGCAACGGGCGCACCCGAGGTCTTCCTCGACAACCAACCGGCGGCCGTTACCATTTCGCTCAGCCATAGCAACGGTACTGCGTTGTGCGCCGTCGCACCGCCCGGTACAGACCTGGGCTGCGATCTGGAGGCGATCGAGCCGCGCAGCGACGGGTTCGTCGCCGACTACTTTACCGGCGACGAACAAGCTCTCATTGCTCGAGCGTCCGCCGCTGACCGGTTTCGATTGCTAGCTTTGCTCTGGAGCGCGAAGGAGAGTGCGCTGAAAGCCCTGCGCGAAGGGCTTCGACTGGATACGCGATCCGTGACCGTCAACCTGATCGAGGACGTCCCACCTACCGCGCCGCATGAGGAGACGACTCTCACCTTCAAGAAGTGCCGTTCGATCTGGCGTTCGCTGGAGGTCCACTGCACCAACGGTCAAGTTTTTCGGGGGTGGTGGGCGCAAACAGGGAACCTTTTGCAGACTGTAGTCGCGGCTCCCGCACCAGCGCGGCCCATCCTCTTGCAAGTCTGACGCGTTTTAGTACTTAGGCACAGTCGGGTCTACCCGGTCGGACCAGGCGAGAATGCCCCCGGCCAGGTTCTGCACCTTTCCGAATCCCGCTTGACGCAGGAGGGTGACGGCTTTCGCGCTGCGGACGCCGCTACGGCAGTGGGCCACAATCTCGCGGCTGGAATCCAGCTCATTCATGCGAGCGGGCAGGTCGCCCAGCGGAATGAGATAGCCGCGGAGATTACAAATCTGGTACTCATGCGGCTCGCGGACATCGAGAACGAAGACATCGTCGCCGCGGTCGAGTCTGAGCTTTAGTTCCTCGGGTTGAATCTCCGGCACATCGGATATCGCTGGCCGTTCTTCGCCGCGGACGCCGCAGAATTCGCCGTAGTCGATCAATTCGCGAACGCTGGGATTCGCGCCGCAGACTGGGCATCCCCGATTCTTGCGCAAGCGCAGCTCACGGAAGCGCATCCCCAGGGCATCGACCAGGAGCAGCCGTCCGATCAGCGGATCCCCGGATCCGAGAATTAGCTTAATGACCTCTGTAGCCTGAATCACGCCGAGAAGGCCGGGAAGAATACCTAAGACACCGCCCTCGGCGCATGATGGAACCAACCCCGGCGGCGGTGGCTCGGGATAAAGGCAGCGATAGCACGGTCCCTGCTCAGCCGCGAATACGCTGGCTTGTCCTTCGAAACGGAAGATGGACGCGTAAACGTTGGGCTTGCCGCTGAGCACGCAAGCGTCGTTGACGAGGTAGCGAGTGGGAAAGTTATCGGTGCCGTCCGCAATCACGTCGAATTGACTGAAGATTTCGAGCGCGTTCTGACTGGTAAGTTTCGTCTCGAACTTCTGAACATCGATCAGAGGATTGATGGCAGCGATTTTTTCCCCCGCGGAGTCAAGCTTGGGACGGCCGACGTCATCCACTGTGTGAATGATCTGCCGCTGCAAATTCGTGAGATCGACAACGTCAAAGTCCACCAGCCCAAGGGTGCCAACACCAGCAGCCGCGAGGTACAACGCCAGAGGCGAGCCGAGCCCGCCGGCTCCAATGCATAACACCCGCGCCGCCTTCAGCCTTTGCTGTCCTGCCATGCCAACCTCGGGCATGATGAGATGGCGCGAGTAACGCAGAATTTCGTCGTTCGTGAGATTCGGCACCACGGGATTATTGACGGCTACTGCGTCTGCACCGCCTGCGACGGAAGGCACAATGGAAACCGTATCGTTGTCCTTGACCAGGGTGTTTTCGTGATCCAAGTAGCGGATATCTTCATCGTTTACGTAGACATTAACGAAGCGACGCAGTTTGCCGTCATCTGAAAACAAGTGCTTACGTAAATCGGGGAACTGGCTGATAAGCTCGCTCAACATCTGCCCGACGGTGCTGGCGGCCACGTCGACGCTGGCCTGCTTGCCGGTGTAGGGCCGCAGTGGAGTTGGGATCAGGACTTTCATCGTTGATAGCTATGATGCGACGCTTCAACTACCGGATTCAGCAGAGAAACCGTCATTCGACTTGGATTTCCTCGTCTTCCAAGTATTTGCTCTCTTCTTCGCCGACGAGGTTGAATGAGTTCGTCTGGGTTGGGAGGCCGTCCACAATGCTGGTAATGACGTAGGAGCACCCGGTCCAGTGTGCCTCGGCCAAGTCTGTCTGAGACCAGCGGGCAGGATGGTCAGGATGCGAATGGTAGAATCCGATGATATCCTCGCCACGTTCGCGTGCTTCGCGCTGGATGCGGACCACGTCTCGCGGATCAATCCCATAGCGATTGTGCAGCGAATCGGAGCGCTGGTTGTCACAGCGAACCGCGCTCTGAACACTCTTCACGCCGTCGCCACCGAATTTTCCAACCAGCACTCCGCAACACTCGTGCGGGTAGGTTTCCTCGCCGTGATGGCGAATTCGCTCCCATTCTGGCCTGCCGATCCTCAGCATCATTAATTATTATTATCGGTTCGCGACTAGAGTTGGTCCCAGAAGCTTTCGCTCAAGTACCGGTCACCGGCATCTGGGAATACGGTCACGATGACCGAACCGCGTTCGGCTTGTTCAGCCACATGAAGGGCGGCGGCCATCGCTCCAGCTCCAGAGATGCCTACCAGCAGTCCTTCTTCGCGAGCCAGTCGCTTGAGCGTTTCGTGAGCCTCCTCGGTGTTCACCGAAATCTCCTGGTCAGCGACAGACGGATCGTAGATTCTCGGCACGATGGAACTTGCCATATGCTTGGCTCCTTCGATGCCGTGAAACGGCGAATCCGGCTGTACGGAGATGCAGCGAACGTTCCGATTCAGCTCTTTCAGTTTCCGCGAGGTGCCGATGAACGTGCCACTCGTACCAAGCATCGTGACGAAGTGCGTTACGCGGCCTTCCGTTTGCTGCCAGATCTCTTCCGCGGTGCCGCTGTAATGCGCTCGCCAGTTCGCGTCGCTCGAATACTGATCGGCGTAAAAATACTTCTCCGGCTCCGCTGCCGCGAGCTCGCGCGCCTTAAGGATGGCGCCGTCCGATCCTTCACCCGGGTCAGTGAAAATGATCTCGGCGCCGTAGGCGCGAATGGCACGCTTCCGCTCGTCCGAAACGTTTCGAGGTATGCACAAGGTGACGGAAAAGCCTTGCGCCGCTCCCAGCATGGCATAGGCAATTCCCGTATTGCCGCTGGTCGAATCTAGAAGAGTCTTTTCGGGACAAAGCTCTCCGGTGCCGAAAGCCTCAGCTACGATGTTCGCCGCGGGCCGGTCCTTCACCGAGCCGCCAGGATTGGCCCATTCTGCTTTCGCAAGTACTTCAATTCCTGCCAAGCCACGCGTTAGTTTCCTAAATCGCAATAACGGCGTGTTGCCGATCCGCTGCAACGTGCTTTCCCCCAGAAGGCGAGGAACGAACGCCAGTCTTTTGCCAGGCTGCCCCATAGCTGCATTGGATGAAGGAAAAAGCCTGATGGATGTTGCGGGAATATGACAATTGCAGTCGCATTGTGCGGCCTTCACAATCTAAGCGACTGATATAATCCGCGCAAAACGCGAACTCAGGCGGAATCTATGAAATCGGTCCTTACGCCCTTGGAATTCCTGGCGCGTAGCGCCATCGTTTATCGTTGCTGTACGGCTGCGGTCGATGGCGATCGTCGCTTCACTTACGAGGAACTTCAGCAGCGGGTGCACGCCTTTGCGTCGGCCCTTCAGCGCGCCGGCATCGCTCCTGGAGACCGCGTTGCCGTGCTGGCGCACAACAGCCTGCTGGCGTTGGAAGCCCACTTCGCCGTCCCGCTGATCGGCGCTGTGCTGGTCATGTTGAACATTCGACTGCAGAGCGCCGAACTGGCGACGATCCTCAACCATAGCAGCGCAAAGCTACTCATTGGCGATGACCTGGTCTTGCCACTGCTCGCGATTGCCGGCGAGATGCCCCAACTCGAGAGCATCGTTACCGACTATGAAGCGTTTTTGCACGAAGGCAGCGCCGCTGTGGCGCCGCACGACGTAGCTGAGGATGATGTCATCTCTATCAACTACACCAGTGGCACTACCGGCGCGCCGAAAGGCGTGATGTACACACATCGCGGCGGTTACATAAACGCTATCGGCGAGGTTGTCGAGCACGGACTTACGTCGCGCTCCATATATTTGTGGACGCTGCCCATGTTCCATTGCAACGGCTGGTGCTTCCCCTGGGCAGTAACGGCGGTTGGGGCGCGGCACGTTTGCCTGCCTGAGGTCAACGCTGAGCATGCGGTCGACCTGATCGAGAAGGAAGGCGTCACTCATCTCTGCGGAGCCCCTGTTGTCGTGCGAACTCTGACCGAACACTGCTCGAGACGCGGCATTCGCTTCCAATCCGGGCTGAGGATGGTGACTGCGGCTGCGCCCCCGCCGCCCGCCGTGATTCGCGCTGCTGAGGAAATCGGGATCGAGATCACGCACGTTTACGGGCTCACCGAAACCTACGGCCCGCATTCGGTGTGCGCGTGGCACACGGAGTGGGACTGCGAGTCACTGGAGAAGCGGGCCCAGCTCAAGGCGCGTCAGGGCGTTCCGTACGTGGTCGCCGGTATGGACATGCGCGTCGTGGACGAGGACATGCATGATGTTCCCGCCGATGCCCGGATTATGGGCGAAGTTGTGATGCGCGGCAACAACGTCATGCTTGGCTATTATCGCGAACCCGAAGCGACCCAAGCGGCCTTTCGCGGAGGCTGGTTTCACTCCGGCGATCTCGCGGTTATGCATCCTGACGGCTACATTGAAATCCGCGACCGCGCCAAGGACATCATCATCTCAGGAGGGGAAAATATTTCGTCAGTGGAAGTGGAGCGCGTGTTGTACGAGCATCCCGCCGTGATGGAGGCCGCGATTGTCGCACGCCACGACGAAAAGTGGGGCGAAGTTCCACACGCGTATGTGCTGGTCAAAGAAGATGCCGCTGTTACCGCGGAGGAGCTGATCGAGTTCTGCCGAGCGCGACTGGCACACTTTAAATGTCCGAAGGGCGTGCATTTTGGTCCGCTACCTAAAACCTCGACCGGGAAAATTCGCAAGAACGTGCTGCGCACACAATCGCGTGGCGCCACGGAAGGATGCTAGTTCATGTCTTACCAGTGCATTTCGTTCGAAACCAAAGGCCAGATCGCAGTCGTCACTCTCAACCGTCCGCAGCGTCGCAACGCCATGTCGTTGGAATTAATGACCGAGCTCAACGCCTGCCTTAACGAAATCGGGCGCGACCGCTCATTGCGTGCGGTGATTCTGGCTGCGGCGGGAAAAGTTTTTTGTTCCGGCCATGACTTGAGCGAGATGGTCGGCCGCGATATCAACGAGTACCGCGAAGTCTTCGATGTCTGTACGGAGCTGATGACGCGTGTCCAGTCCATTCCCCAGCCGGTGATTGCACAGGTCCAAGGCATCGCGACCGCCGCCGGGTGCCAACTGGTGGCGGCCTGCGACCTCGCCGTGGCGTCCGATCAGGCGGCATTTGGTACGCCTGGTGTGAAGATCGGTTTGTTCTGTACCACGCCGATGGTCGCCCTCAGCCGGGCGGTTGGCCGCAAACGCGCTCTGCAAATGCTGATGACCGGTGAAATGATCGACTCGCTCACCGCTGTCGAGTGGGGACTCATCAACATGGCTGTTCCGGCTTCCGAGCTCGAGGAGCAAAGCCGCAAACTTGCGGCCCGCATCGCCGAAGCCAGCCCGTTTACGGTCGCGCTGGGTAAGCAGGCGTTCTATACCCAAATCGATCTTGACCAGCCCAAGGCTTATGCCTACGCCAAGGAAGTGATGAGCATGAACGCGCTGGCCGCCGACGCGCAGGAAGGGATTTCCGCCTTCCTGGAAAAGCGGCAGGCGTGCTGGGCAGGGAAGTAGCGCCTAGCGTTTTGGCACTTCGCCGTTGGCTAAACCCTGGGTTCACGGGCTTGTTCGGCTGTCCTCGCGAGAGGCGTTCTCGCGATAATGCCAACGGCTTATTGCTAACTGCTCCTTTGAAGCCAGCCGTCCCCCTTTGCATCTAAAATAGGAGAGTGTTTCCTCGTTTCTTTCACATTGGCAATTTCGGCTTACCTACTTACGGCCTGATGGCGGCTTTGGGTCTGATTTTTGGCCTCATGCTTATCGTCAAAGTGGGCCGTGAGCAGGGTCTCGACCCTGACAAACTCTGGAACCTCGGGATCATCGCCATTCTGTCTGGCATCTTCGGCGCCAAGATATTGATGCTGCTAGTCAATTTCGTCTACTACCGCGAGCATCCCGGCGAGATCTTTAGCCTGTCAACCTTTCAGGCAGGCGGCGTGTGGTCCGGCGGATTCTTGCTGGCACTGATCATGTGCGTCTGGTACATGCGTAGGAACGACATGCCGGTCTTGCGGACGTGCGATGTTTTCGCGCCCGGCCTGGCGCTGGGCCATGCTTTTGGCCGCGTCGGATGCTTTGCCGCCGGCTGTTGTTATGGCCGCGAGACGCACGTGCCGTGGGCCGTCACCTTCCACAATCCGCTTGCGAATGAGATCGTCGGAACGCCGCTCAACGTGCCGCTGCACCCGACACAACTCTACGAGTTGGTCCTTGAGCTGTGCAATTGTTTGTTCCTCGTCTGGCTTATCCGGCGCAAGAAGTTTGAGGGCGAGATCATCGGCACTTACATGATCATTTATGGCATTGGCCGCTACTTCATCGAGTTCTTCCGCGGAGATCCCGGACGTGGCGAATTTCTGGGCTTCATGTCAGGGACACAAGCAATCGCCCTATTACTTGTAATCGGCGGAGGGCTACTGTGGGTACGCCGTATGCCTCTGCGGCAGTCGGTGAAGCTTGCCTCCGTGCGGTAAAAGCAAACGCAGCTACTGCGAAGCGGTCGTCCGGAGCGGATTACTTGATGAAACCGGTGCCGTTACTGCTTGGCTTTGTCAGCGCTGGTCGCCTGTGCCTTCCATTTCGCGGTCAAGCTCAACCAACTTCGTACCTCATTCTGACAGTCCCCGATCTTGGTACTAGTGTCAACCGGGACGAGTTGTCCGAGGAATTTAATTTGGAATGCTCGTAGGCACTCGGCCTTACCGGAGATCGCGTAGAAATACTCGTCCTCTCCGGGGGCTCTATGCGAGAGAGCCAAACTCGCTCCTTCTTGTGCGGCAACCGGCTGCTCGCCGGAGCAATCAGAGTCTAGGACATGTACAAACGCCACGTCACCCGTCTTACTATTTTTTATGCCAACAACTCGCATCGGCTGACTATCCGCTCCCCGTTGCAGGACCTCGGACACAAGTCCCCCCCTGGCACTTTTTTGGTGAGCCCCCTTCTTACAAGCGTATTCCACCAAGATCGAGACTGACCCATGTTTTGAGTTATCAGCGGTTCCACTTGCTGCGACCGCTTGAGTGTCCGCCTGCATTACAGGAGCGGCGGCGAAAGCGTAGCTCAACCGAAAAGCCGTGCAAATCAGGACGAGCAATGCGGCATTTAGGATGCTTTTCGTCATACAATGTTGGACAATTTCCAATATCATATACCTGATTCACCACGGGCTCTGGTTTTTATGCTGGTCTTCGCCAGTGGGTTACGAGTGACGTAGGGCAATGCTGTTTTGGTACCCCATGCTCTTTACACCTGAAGCTCTTGAATCATGCCCGACATGCGGTTCCCCCTTACGGTCTTCGTTTCACCCGACACCGCTGGCCAGCGTCTCGACCAGTTTCTGACAACGCAGCTCGCAGACATCAGCCGTGCGCGCGTGCAGCAATTGCTGCAGAAAGAGATGGCACTGGTCAACGGATCGGCCGCCAGACCATCTTTGCGACTTAAGGGTGGAGAACAAATCACTATTCTCGGCGATCCGCAACCGGCGCCGCTTCGAGCGATTGCGGAAGACATCCCCCTCAACATCGTTTACGAAGACGCCGACCTTGCCGTCGTCAACAAGCCTGCCGGGATGATGGTGCATGCGGGAGCGGGTGCGACCGACGACGAGCGCAATCGCGGCACGCTGGTCAACGCGCTGCTGCATCGCTTGGCGCGGCTGTCGGAAGTGGGTGGCGAGGTGCGACCGGGAATTGTGCATCGCCTCGACAAGGAGACCAGCGGTCTGATCATTGTGGCGAAGAGTGATGTTGCGCATCGCAAGCTAGCGAAGCAATTCTCAGGTCGACAAGTGAAGAAGCGCTATACGGCGCTGGTGCACGGCTGGCCTACGAAGGATAAGGGGACTATCAACACAGCGATCGCCCGCGACGCTGTGCGACGCATCCGCATGACGACGCGCGGCCACGGAGGACGTGCAGCCGTGACCCACTACGAAGTTCGCGAACGCATCACGTCGCCCTTTGGAGAGTTTGCGCTGGTGGACATCCACATCGAGACCGGACGCACTCACCAGATACGAGTGCACATGGCGTCGGTTGGGCATCCCGTGGTCGGGGACGCGCTGTACGGAGCTCCTAAGGAGTTATACCTGATCGGTGCTCGAAGCAGGGAATCAGCCCGAAAGGTATCGGGATTTCGAAAAGTGGAAAGTTCCAGCGGTACCGGTCTCGAGAAAAATGTTCTCAGCCTCGATCGAAACTTCCTGCACGCCGCGGCCATCGAGTTCGTTCATCCGCTAACCGGTGAGTCTCTGGCATTCAGCACACCCCTCCCGCCAGAGTTGATTCACTTTCTGCAGGAAATTCGTCAGTAACTTAGCTGGCGTTTCCCAGTAGCGCGCTCCTGTAGCGCGTTCCGGCAGCAGCTATAATGAAAATTCGCATGAATGATTGGCTGATTCTGGTTTTGGCTGCGGCGCTGCCGTGGGGACTCGTCGCCCAGAACTCGCCACAACAGCAGCTTCCCACCGCGCCTTCAGCAACGAAGTATCCTCCGCCACCACCCTCACCGCCTCCGGCTCCTCCTGCCCCCAGTGGGGCGGAGCAGTCTAGCCCTCCAGCGCAGGCGCCGGTACCGTCCAGCACGAATTCTGGTACGTCGGCCAATGCCAGCGGGCCAACAGCCTCGCAACAGGGTTCTGTGCAGACGAGTAGCCCTTCTTCGCAAGCGGAGCACGGAGTTGGATCGGCGCCGCCGAGGGTGCCTGCAGGTGGATCAACTGGGACCGCAGGACTGGGCGACACTCCTGACGACCAGCTCACTGTCATTCGTAAGCGCGTGGACGAGGTCAACGTCGTCTTCACCGTGACGGACAAGCGCGGCCACCTCGTCAAGGACCTTACCCAGAACGACTTCCGCGTTTACGATGACAGCAAGCCGGCAGAGAGTATCCGCTCGTTCACCCGCGAGACCAACCTGCCGCTGCGGGTGGGGCTTCTCATTGATGCCAGCAACTCGGTACGCGACCGCTTCAAGTTCGAGCAGGAAGCGGCCATCGAGTTCCTGAACCAGATTATCCGGATGAAGTCCGACGAAGCGTTCGTCATCGGCTTTGACACCACGCCCGAAGTTACACAGGACTTCAGCGACTCAACCGAAGCGCTGTCGCATGGCGTGCGTATGCTGCGGCCCGGCGGCGGCACCGCGATGTATGACGCCATCTACTTTGCCTGCCGTGACAAGCTCATGAAGGATAAAAGCAGCGGCGCCACGCGGCGCGCCATCATCCTGTTGAGCGATGGTGAGGACAACCAAAGCCGGGTCTCGCGCGAAGAAGCGGTAGAGATGGCGCAGCGTGCTGAAGTCATTATTTACGCTATATCCACGAACACCGGCGGACAACAAAAGCAACACGGCGACAAAGTTCTCGAACACTTTGCCGACGAGACGGGCGGCAAGGCCTTCTTCCCGTTCAAGATTCAGGATGTGTCCAATGCGTTCTCGGAGATTTCCGACGAGCTGCGCAGCCAATATGATGTTTCCTACAAGCCGGCAAATTTCGAGCCCAATGGCCAGTACCGCAAGATCGAGATCCTCGCCGACAACAAGAAGTACAGAGTGCGGGCGCGCAAGGGATATTACGCACCCAGGCAGTAACTGACGACTGGCCACTGGCAACTGACAGCAAGCTCATGGGCCGCATCCATGTTCTCTCAGAAAACGTAGCCAACAAGATCGCCGCCGGCGAGGTGGTGGAGCGGCCTGCGTCCGTGGTGAAGGAGCTGCTGGAGAACGCGCTTGATGCGGGTGCGCGTCGCATCCGGGTGAACGTCGAGGCTGGCGGGAAGAAACTCATCCAGGTAACCGACGACGGCTGCGGTATGGTGCGCGACGACGCCATGCTCGCCTTCGAACGCCACGCGACGTCGAAGATCCGCAACACCGATGACCTGCTCAGCATTGCCACCTTGGGTTTTCGCGGCGAGGCGCTGCCCTCCATCGCCTCGGTGAGCCGGCTGCGATTGGAGACACACGCTCCGGAAGACGCTGCCGGCACCGTCATCGAGATCGCCGGTGGCAAGCTGCTGACGGTCGAAGAGGCTGGGCTACCGCCGGGGACCGCTATCACGGTGCGCGATCTGTTCTTCAACATCCCTGCGCGACGAAAATTCTTGAGGGCCGAATCCACGGAGCTATCACATATTGCGTCGCTGGTGACGCATTACGCCCTAGCGCATCCTGAGATGCACTGGGAGCTTCATTCCGCGACCAACGCGATGTTGATTGCGCCGCCGGTTAACGACCACTCGCAGCGCATTTATCAGGTGTTCGGCCGGGAAACCCTCGATCAACTGATTCCGCTGAGCGCGCTGCTGCCGCTGGCGCGACTGGGCCTGCCGCAGCCTCCGCCGTGGCGGCGCGATGAGGACTACGAACAGCCCGCGACCGGCGAGGTCAAGTTGCACGGCTTCGTTTCGCGGCCGGAGATCCAGAAGCTCAATCGCAACTCGATCTTTGTTTTCGTGAATGGACGCCTGATTCGCGATCGTGTGGTGCAGCATGCGCTGACCGAGGGGTATCGCAACATCATTCCACCAACCGTCTTTCCGGTTGTACTGTTATTCCTCGAGATGCCGTTTACGGAAGTTGACGTCAACGTGCATCCATCGAAGACTGAGGTGCGCTTTCGCCAATCGTCGGTCCTGCACGATTTCATTCGTGACTCGGTGCGTGCGGTGCTGATGAAGTCGCGTCCCGTGCCCGCGTTCATGACCGAGATCCACGCACAGCCGACGGCCTCTGCCTCACTCACGCCGGGAGCGCGCGACCTGCTCGTGAGTGAGGCAGATGCCGCATTTGCGTTGCGTCCACTGGAGGTCCCGCTCTTCTCTGGACGCCTCCAGTTCGAGGGCAGTGGATTCGCCGTCAAAGGCAACGCAGCCGTTCCCGTCGCGCGTTTTGGGCCACAGACGTTTGGAAGTCACATTCCAGAAGCCGCTGTGGCCGTGGCCAGCGGAGAGAACGGCTGCACCGCAGTTGTCGCCGAGGACGAGGGGCCCGTGGGACTGGAATCGCTCGCGACTCTAAGGCCACTCGGGCAGATTCGCGACTCATTCATACTTGCTGTCAATCCGCAGGGATTGTGGATCATCGACCAGCACGTGGCGCACGAGCGCATTTTGTTCGAAAAAATCTGCAAGCAGCGGCTGGCGGAATCGCCGGAGAAGCAACAATTGCTGATGCCGCTGCTGATCGAGCTGACCCCCGGCCAGATGGCCGTTTTCGCGGAGATTTCCGACGAGTTGAACCGGAACGGTTTTGAGGTCGAGCCCTTCGGTTCGCGCACCATCGCGGTAAAGACCACGGCAGCTGGCGTTACGGCAGCCGATGTGGAGCACCTGCTGCACGAGATCTTGGAGCAGTTCGAGCGTGAGCAGCAATCGTTGAACCTGGAGAAGATTCGCACCAGCATCGCCGCCAGCATTGCATGTCACGCGGCCATTAAGGTCAATATGCCGCTGGAGCAGACCAAAATGGAGTGGCTGCTGAGCGAGCTGGCGAAAACTGATTGTCCCATGAGCTGTCCCCATGGCCGCCCGGTGGTTCTGCGGTATTCTGTTAAGGATATCCAGCGGGCATTTAAGCGCATCTGATTTCGCTTCCGCAAGAACCCCATGCAGGAACAGCAACTACAGGAGCTGCGCCGGGACAAGTGGCGTTTGAACGGACAGCCCGTCCGCACCCTGGAAGAGGCGCGTGAGTTCATCGAGTCAGTGGGTTTTTGTCTCCTCTATCCGCAACGCCCACCGGTACTGGCACCGACGTTCGTGGGAGCGTACAAGGGCAGCGACGAAAAGCTTCCCCCCGCGCAGATGGCGTTTTCTGACTCTGGAGCGCGCGAGGCGAAGCACCTGATGGTTCGCCTGCTGCGCGACAAGGCCGCATACGAAGCGAACGTTTTCCCCGATAATAATTTCATCGTCTCGGCGTCGGCGTTTCCGTATTTCTACGGCCTGGTTGGAGACCGCAACCCGAAGCAGCCGCCAAAGTCAGGTGCACGCTCGGAATATTCTCCCCTCGCGGTGGACGCTTTTCACATTGTCGAGAAGGAAGGGCCGATTTCGAAATATAAGTTGCGCGAGTTGCTGGGCGGTGATATTTCGGAAGCCGCTCTGGATCGTGCACTCGACGAGCTTTGGGCCAAGCTGCGCATCACGCGCGTGGATTACAAACAGGACGAGGGCGTCTTCTGGGATGTTCTCTTCCGCTGGGCGCCGCCGGCCGTGAGGCAAGGCATGCACGTTTCATTTGCAGAGTCGCTGACCGCGTTAGTTTCGAAATATCTTGACTGCGTACTGGCGGCCCAGCAGGAAGAGGTTGAGCAATTCTTTTCCAGAATCGTTGGCCGGGCGCGCGTGCGCGAGGGTATCCACGCACTGCAAGCTGCACGCGAACTGAGTTATGTACACGTTGGTGGCCGAGTGATGTTACAAGTTACCTCATTGCAGCTTCAGCAGCCGACGGAGGTGCATGGTGAATTCAAGCTCAAGCCGCGCTTCCAACCTCTGCCGCCTCGCCCCGGCAAGCCTCTGGTGCAGCGCCGGCCCCGCAGGTCGGCTGCTCCCGCCAAATCCACTCCCGCTCAGGAAAAGGACAAAGAATGAGCACGAACCGCAGGCTGGTGATCGCCGTCGACGGCCCAGCAGGTTCGGGCAAGAGCACGATTGCCGCCCGCCTGGCCAAGAAGCTTGGCTACGTCAATCTGGAGAGCGGCGCCATGTATCGCGCCCTCGCGCTCAAGGCGATGGGGCGGAATGTATCGCTCGATAACGGCGAGGCCCTGCGACAGTTAGCGGAGAACACAGCGATCCAGCTCGAGCCCCGTGGAGAAGGGAACCGAGTGCTGCTCGACGGCCAGGACGTTTCGCAGCGCATTCGCGAGGCCGACGTAACCGCCGCGGCGTCCCGCGTTTCCGTGCACCCAGCAGTGCGGCAAGTGATGGTTGCGCGCCAGCGCGTGTTGGGCAAGGACGGCGGCGTCGTAATGGAAGGCCGCGACATTGGCACCGCTGTGTTTCCGAACGCTGACGTGAAAGTATTCCTCGAAGCCCATCCAAATGTCCGGGCCGAGCGGCGCCTGCGGCAGGATGGATCGCGTTCTTCCAAGGAGAAAGAAAAAGTGCTGGCGGAGCTGACCGTGCGCGACCAGAGAGACCGCACGCGCGCCGCTTCACCGCTGGTACCCGCCCCAGATGCGGCGATCCTCGATACTACGCACAAGAGTATTGACGAAGTAGTGGAGGAAGTGGAACGTATCGTGAAGAGTGTGTTTAGGGGCTAGTCGTCGCTTTTCACTGTCAGATAAGAAGCTCGCAGCTTGTGCCAATTCGCTCGAAGGCTTAAACCTATCTGCCAAAAGAAAGCGAGGCACGGATGTTATCCGTGCCTCTATGTTTCTGTAGTGAACTAGATGCTATCCCTTCGAGATCCGAATGTCGCCGGTGTCTGCGGTGATCTGCAGTTTGCTGGCGCCGTTGCCGACCGTCCCGCTCGCTTCCGATGTGCCTTTGTTTTCGTTGATCTTTATCGCGCTGAAATCGGAGGTGATATCGCCCTTGCGGGTGGTAGCTTCTATCTGGAACCCTGCATTCGCAGGTAACGTCAGCGTGATGTCGCCGTGCTTGCCGGAGAGAGTCATTTTGCCTACCGGCAGCTTGTTCGCCGCGTGAATCTCAATGTCGCCGTTGGCATTCTCCACCTGCAAGTCGCCCGTGACGTCCTCCAGGTGAATGTCTTTGGAACGCGTGGTGAGGCGGCTGGGGCCGTTCAGCTGATTGCCGCTTAGGGCGTCGCCAGAAATCTCAATGTTTCCAGGCACGGAGGCGATCGCCATATCGGAGCGCGAGGTCTTGAAGGTCACGCTGCCAGCCACCTTGCTGAGACGCATGTCTTCAAAGAAGTCACCGCTCAGATGTACTGCGCCTGCTACATCGTCAATGGTGACGTTGTCGATGCGTCCGTCGATGTCCAAGTCGCCAGAGACTTTGGAAGCCCGGATCGATCCTTTTTCCATGTTGATTTTCGCTGAACCGGCAATCTCGCCGAGAGTTACATCGCCGCGTTGTAACGATATCTTTACGTCGGCTTTGTGGTCGTTGATGGTCACATCCCCGCGCTTGCCGGCAATATCGAGCACGGCATCGCGAGGAACGAAGATGTCCATATCACTCTGCACCGCGTGGTCGCCCGCACCACTGGTGTTAGCATTTAGCCGCACCTCACTGCCTTCAACGGTGATCTGGGGCCTGCTCCCTTCGTTATATTTATTGGCGTCGTTCTGGTTCTGCGCGTAAAGCTTCTTATGCACAACCACACGCAAGGTGTTGCCGTCGGAGGGCGAGATGTTCAGGCTGCCGTGATCGCAGACCACGCGCAGGCTGCCTTTTGCCGGGAACGACTGCTCCAGCGTGTCTTCGAAGGTATAAGCTGTGCCGAACATGCCACCCAGATCGTCGTCCATCTGGATCTGATCGCGCACCCCTCCCCAATCAATGTCGGAGCTGTAGTGCGCCGAGAGCCCGATCGTGACAATGAGGATAAGCAGCAGAATACTGCCGGCCCCGATCCCGGCCCGCCGATAACCTTCGCGCTGGGCCATAGAGTGCTCAATCAGCCGGATAACACCCCAGAGGATGAGCAGCAGCGGCCACCAGTGGCCGAACCAATGCCAGATAGGAAGGCGAACTCCCATGTTTCGCAGCAGAAAGATCAGGCCGACGACAATCAGCACCAGCGGCCCGGCGATCGAGCGGCGATAACGATACGGGGGCGGAATTGGCGCCTGCGGACCAGGCGGCTGCGGATATATGTTCAGACTAGCCATTGCGCACCTCCGGATCGTTAGGCTTGTTCCAATCCGTGCCCGACGCGATAGAACCAGTCGGCGGAGCCGGTGGTGGCGTCACCACCGGAGGTTGTGGCGGATACGGCGGCGTGCCAGCTTGAGCATCCTGTGACCTCCATGCAGGCGGCCCGGCCCCATATTCGCGGGGAACGTGGCCGGCCGGCGAAGCGTTATGCTCGAGGAACATGACCAGGCCGATAACGATCAGGAATGCCGGCCACGTACTGCCGAAGTCCAGCCAGTGCACATGGGTTATCTGGTCGAGCAGGAACAGCACCCCCAGCGTAATCAGGACGGCAGGTCCCATGAATCCATGCGCGCGGCAGCGGCCGCAAGAGCAAGAAGGGTTATAGCGGTATCTCATGACGTCCTCCTCACCAGCCTCTTCCGCTTCTGCGCATCAGGACGCGAACCCCGAGAGCGATCAGCACCAGTGGCCAAAAACGCCAGAGGTTGTGGAAGTGCAACACGCCCATCTCGTCGAGCAGGAACAGCACGCCCAGCCCGATCAGGATGAAAGCACCAACCGGCACCCGCGACGACCCACAGGAGGCGTCCACAGGCTGGTCCTCCGGCAATGCTGCCCGGTTGCCTTCCGCCGGAACAACGCTGGCAGCAACACCAGCAGCCGGCTTGGCAGAACCAGCGGGTGAGAACAGATTGTTTAGCCCAAGCGGATCGGGGGCCGTTAACCCCATCTCCTTCGCTCGCGCGGTTTTGTAAGCCTCGATAGGCATGTAGGTAACGAACGCTGATATCGCCAATCCGAACAGGCCATTCACGTTGTCGGCCATCCAGATCAAGGTGGCGAAGATCACTACATGGACGAATCCCTTGCCGTACTCGCCGTTATACATGGCACCGACGCCGGGAATGAATCCCAGGATTGCGGCCAGTCCAGGACTGGGCAGGCCGGTTGATGGTTTAGCACCCGGAGGCACGGCGGCAGGGCCGGGTGGCGGCATAGCGCCGCTCAAGTGCGAGGCCAGACACTCCTCGCAGTAGATAACGCCACGGACGTCTCGCGAGCAGCTGTTGCACAGTGGTTTGCCACACGTGCGGCAGTATGCAGTTGCGGGAACATCGGCATGATTGGCGCAGTTCATGCGGTTCTCCTGTTCAGCCGGGCCTGATCGATCACTTCATCCATCACTTGGTTGCTGGAGGCCGGCGATGAGGCTAGCGCGGGCGGGCCCGCATCGCGGCTGTAGTTCTGGTTATGGCGATTCTTGTCCTGCTGGTAATCGCTCTTCGGCGGGCTCTTTGGCGTGGGTTCCTCCTGCTTGTTTTGCGGAGTCGCAACCCGGCGCAGATCGCGCACTCGCGACTCGATCTCGTATACCAGGCGGATGTTTTCGTAATAACGCACTACCCGTGCCTGGGTCGAGTAATAGGTCTTGGTGATTCCCTTGGCGCTCATGTCTACGTGCCGCAGATCGGCGACGTGGAAGCCGGCAATGCTAAGCAGCATCGTGATGGAGAAGAACGCCATCCCAAACGACATCGCAAAGCGCGGGGTAACCACCGGAGCGAAGACAGGAGATAGCTTGCCTTTGATCCGCTCCAGCCAGCCTTCGCCCCTCGGCGCCAGCGCCGCACGGGGCTCCGGAATTTGTCCGATGGTCTGGGC
>Ga0074046_10000546_pt1 | contig 34461 bp, 33 predicted proteins | sample BogForMeECP23OM3_FD_94441 | JGI IMG/M metagenome (GOLD analysis project Ga0074046, IMG submission 94441) | Bog forest soil microbial communities from Calvert Island, British Columbia, Canada - Bog Forest MetaG ECP23OM3 | ecosystem: Environmental > Terrestrial > Soil > Wetlands ... | reverse complement strand
TTCATATTGAAGTCGATGATGCCGATCGCTGGTGGAAGCGTGCCGTCGACGCTGGCGCGAGCGTGGTGATGCCGCTCGACAACATGTTCTGGGGCGCCCGCTACGGAAAGCTCAAGGATCCCTTTGGCCATGTGTGGTCGATCGGCGGCCCTCTGAAATGAGAGCGTCGATGGGGAAGGATTGGCCAAGGTGCGGCTCCGCCGCACGCACGACGTCATGGCGCGCCATGTCGAGCGCGGCAAGGCGCCCGGCGTTGCCACCCTGGTACGGGAGGACAAGAGACATGTCCGCAGGAAGTAGCGTTGCCACCGAGCCGAAAGAGCAGGTGCTCGTCATGACGCGCGTCTTCGATGCACCGCGCCGCCTCGTCTTTCAGGCCTGGACCGAGCCCGAGAAGCTGGTGTGCTGGTGGGGTCCACAAGGCTTCACGACGCCCTTCTGCAAGATGGAGCTCCGCCCGGGCGGTGCCTTTCGCTTCGGGATGCGCTCCGCCGAAGGCACCCAGCACTGGCTGCGGGGCGTCTACCGCGAGATCCTAGAGCCGGAGCGACTCGTCTTTACCTGGGCCTGGGAGGATGCGCAGGGCAGGCCCGGTCGCGAAACCTTGCTGACCCTGAACTTCGCCGAGTACGCGGGGAAGACCAAGCTCACGCTGCATCAAGCCCTCTTCGAGACGGTGACGGCGCGCAACGCACATCAGCAAGGCTGGACCAGCGGCCTGGACCGCCTCGCCGGCTACCTCGCGAAGGCGAAGGAGGAGAGGGTATGACCCATCAAGAAGAACCCACGACGGGTCGCGATCGAAGCGGTTGCCGAGCCGAGGGGCTCGCCTCGCGCGAGAAAGGATTGAGCGAGTCCTTCCGCCTTCCGGAAGCCCTCGCATACTACGCGACCCCCGGACCCTTCACAGAGCTTGACGGGCACGCTTCCCGAGTTCGCGAACTGCCCGAGGCCCTGCCGGAGCTGTGCCACGTCGTGCAGGGGCTCGTGGTTCATCCATTTCTTGCCCATCTCTACGGGCTTGCTCCCCAGGCCCTGCGCCAGGATGAATTGCAGGTCCGGCACGTTTCCCAGATGCTCGATCGGATCCTGGCGCTCGACGCGAATCCGCTTTCTCGGGCACGACCTCCCGAACGCCGCTTCGTGGGGAACTGCCGCCACTTCAGCGTGCTGCTCTGCGCGCTCTTGCGAGCTCGAGGCGTTCCCGCGCGCGCGCGCTGCGGCTTCGGCCTTTGGTTTCACCCGCCGAACTATGAAGACCACTGGGTTTGCGAGGTATGGGATCAAGCGCGGGGCGTGTGGCACCTCGTCGATGCCCAGCTAGACGCGATCCAGTGTAAGACGTTTCGAATCTCGTTTGATCCGCTTGACGTGCCGCGCACGCAGTTTCTGGTCGCAGGAGACGCCTGGCAGCGCTGTCGAACTGGCCAAGCGGAGCCGCAGCGCTTCGGCATCCTCGACCTGCGGGGCCTCTGGTTCGTCCGCGGGAACCTCGTCCGGGACCTTGCCGCGCGCACCAAGCGAGAGCTCTTGCCTTGGGACGGCTGGGGCATCGCCGACAACCTCGAGGACCCGAAGCAATCGACGGAGCTCGCGCTGCTGGACCGGGTGGCGGAGCTAACCCAGGCCGATGCTTCTGCACATGAAGAGGCGTTGAAGCTCTACGATTCAAATGTCGGCCTGCGAGTGCCGCGGGTCATCATGAGCTTCGGGCCGGGAGGAAACGTTCCCGTCGACCTCGGGCCGGACATCACCGACTAAGCCACGCCGCCTATCGGCTTCCGACAGCGGTCGCGCGTCGCCGAGACTCCTCGGTCTTGGCTAGCTCGCCCAGACAATGTTCGCGTCCGCCGCGCGGGGCGTCTTCACGGCGAGCACCGCAAGCTTGCGCGCAATGCTGCCTGCGAGCTCGCGGAACGCATGGGCGGCTTCCGACTCAGGGGCGTGTACGAGAATCGGCTTCCCGGCGTCCCCCCCTTCGACGACGCGGGGGTCGATCGGCACCTCGCCCAAGAAATCGACGCCGAGCTCTTCGGCGGTCCGCTTCCCACCCCCACGACCGAAGATGTAGTAGCGGCGGTCTGGCAGATCCGGGGGAGTGAAGTACGACATGTTCTCGATAATGCCGAGCACCGGCACGTTCACCTTCTCGAACATCTTGAGCCCCTTTCGGGCGTCGATGAGCGAGAGATCGTTTGCCGTCGTGACGATCACCGCTCCCGAGAGTGGAGCCTGCTGGGTCAGCGTGAGCGCGGCGTCGCCCGTGCCCGGCGGAAGGTCGATCACGAGGTAGTCGAGCTCCCCCCAATCTACGTCGGAGAGGAACTGTCGAATGAGGCCGTGCACCATGGGGCCGCGCCAGATAACCGGGGAGTTCTCGCTCACGAAAAAGCCCATGGACATGAGCTTTAGGCCGTAACCTTCGAGCGGAAAGATCCGCTTGTCCTCGCTCACCGGGCGTCCGTGAACGCCGGTCAGCAGGGGAAGCGACGGGCCGTAGACATCGGCATCCATCAGCCCGACTGTGGCGCCGGACTCTCGGAGGGCGAGCGCGAGGTTCACCGCGGTCGTGCTCTTGCCCACGCCTCCTTTGCCCGAGGCCACTGCGATCGTGTTCTTCACACCGGGGAGCGAAACGCCCTGGGCCGCGGGCGCTTTCGCCGCGCTGGCCCGGGTGTTTGAAGTCATTTCGACGTCGACGCTGTCGACTCCGGGGAGCGCCGCCACCCTTTCGCGCGCCGCGCGCTCAAACTCGGCCTTCACCGGGCAAGCCGGCGTCGTGAGCTCAATCTTGAACGCGATGCGTCCGCCTTCAATCCGCAGGTCTTTCACGAACCCGAGGTCGACGATGCTCTTGCCGAAGTCGGGATCGACGATCGGGCGGAGGGCGTTTAGCACTTCGCTCTCAGACACACGAGATGCCATGCAAGGCTCCTTGAGGCGGTGGAGATCGAGGTCGAGGCTAGCGCAGGGCCCGGCATCGCGTGAAACGATCGCGACGTCCCGAAGACCTCGGCTAAAGGCTGGCGAGCACGAGGAGCGCGCCGAGCCAGGGATGGAAGGCGTCGTCGACGTGGCCTTTCGCCGCGAGGTCGTCTCCCCGCGCGACGAGATCCTGTGCGCGCTCGCGGGCGCGTTGGCAGGTTGCGTCCGCTTGGGGACACGCGATCTGCGGAACACCCCGGTCGACCGTGGACCCCACCGCGAGAACGAGCTGGTCGTCAAGATCGCCCAGTGCCCCCCTGAACGGCGGCAGACGAAGCGTCATCTCGAGGGTTTGGAGAAGCCCTGCCGCGGCCAGATCCCGGCCCTCGTTGAAGAGCCGCAGGGTAAAGTGCACAAGCGAGGAGAGATGGCTCCTCAAGAAGTCCGCGTGCTCCTCCCGAAGCCCTGCGTGCCGTTGGTCAAGCTCTAGATCGATCGATTCGAGCGCCCAGACGAGGCCAGCGAAACGGTCCGGCGTGGCGGCAGTGGGCAGCACCCCGGAGGAGAGATTCTTCGTGTGTCGACGATCGCGGCCGAAGCCCTGCCAGGGAATCGCGCTCGCCTTCGCCGGCGCCGGGGTGTCCCACACGTACAGATTTCCCTCGCGCGAGGAAGCCACGACAGCGATCTTGCCGCTGCCATCTACATCACCGGGTGTCGGGGATCCGATCATCCAACCGTGCGTGAACTTGGGCCAGCCGGCCGGCTCACTGCCATCGCCGCGGAAGGCGTGAACGAGATACGCCCCGCTCCCCTGGATCACGTCGGGAATGCCGTCGCCATCCACGTCGGCGATGCCTGGGCTCGTTAGGAACACCCCATCGTCTATCTTGCGCGGGTAAGCGGGTACGAGTTCGCCGGTGCGCGGACTCCACGCCGTCACGCTGTAGTCGCTGTAGGCTTGATTGCCGGGCGCCTCGAAATCGATCAGCTTGCGTAGGCCGGCCGTGGGCGCGACGAACTCCGGGAAGCCATCGCCATCGAGATCGCCGAATGCGCCGCCGCCAAGCGCCGGGAAGAACGGGGCGTCGCCCGATCCGGCGGTGAGCGGAACCTGCGGGAACCCACCGTTCGGGAAATCCATGGCGAGGACACGCGGAGCGTTTTGCCGCTGGGGGTCGAGACCGAGCAAGGGATTGCCGTCCTTGTCGAAGAGCATGATGGGACCGACTGCGCCAAAGATCGCAATCGCAAGATTTCCTGTGCCGTCAAGGTCGGCGACAGCGGGTGAACCAGGGGTCCCGGTGGCAATTGTCGGCAAGAGGCCCGGCGCGAGCAGCGGGATTGCGACCGGCCAGCCCGGCCGGAAGGGGCCCCCCGGGTGAAGGTTGCCGTCATGCTGAACCACGTAGACCCGCCCGGCTGTGTCGAACGACAGGGCCCCGCCCGCGATGCCGCTTTCCAGCAACGTGAGCAGATTGGAGGCCGCAGAGAAGCCGGCTGTGTAGCCAGAGAACTCTTCATTCGTCGCGATCACGAGCTCGGGGAAGCCATCGCCGTCGAGATCGGCCACGGCGGGGGAGCTGATGATCTTCACCTGACGATTTCGCACGAAACTGGTCTTGGGGGTGACCTTGCCGGTCGCGGGATCGACGTTGACCTCCGAGAGGTCCGCGATCCGCACCGGGAAGCCGGGGACCTCGGAGCCGTCGGGTGCCCAAGCGTAGAGATGCCCATCGAGGCCCGCCAAGACGATGTCGAGCTTCTTGCCACTGCCCGGACCGCCAAGGTTCACCAGCGTCGGTGCACTCCAAAAGCCCGGGTCAGAGTCGTTGAAGTTGTCGCGGTTCGCGGGATTCGAGAACGCGGGGTTGGAGCTCACCGGGAATCCGGGTCGCAGTCTCCCGTGGTCGTCGAATACGTAGACCTTGCCTTCGGTCGACGCCGCCACGATCTCCACGCGACCGTTCCCTTCGAGATCGTCGGCCGCCACTGCGCCGACCAGCGCCTCTCGCGGGGGAGTTTGCTTGCCGGTGGCGTAGGCCGAGCTGCCGGAAGTGGGCACGGGATTGAAGTCCGTGTACGCGGGGAAGCCTGGCAGCTCGCTGCCGTCGCTGCCGTGGAACACGTGCACGGCCCCCGCGGCGGTGCCCACGACGATGTCGAGCACCCCGTCGCGATCGACATCCGCCAAAACCGGCGAGGACTCGCCGGAGGCCCCGAGATGCTTCGGTGCAAAGCGCAGCGAGGGATCGCTGTGGATCGCAACCTCGCGGCGGTCCTCGCCCACGTTGCCGGTCGCGTCCGTGACCACGAGGCGCAGCTGCACCGTGTGCGCGTCGGGGTCTTCGATCTGTGCCGCGGGATCGAAACCGCATGCCGCGGCGGTGGCGGCCGGGTCCCAGTTCCCGAGAGTGGCTCGCTTCTGTCGGGCGATGCCTCCGCCGCTACCAATCTGCGTGAAGCTCGTCGGCTGGACGCCGCACCCGGCCTCGAGCGTCCAGGTGTAGCCGCGGCCGGTGCGGACCCGTTCGCGCTCGGCCGCGACCGAGCCCACGATCGCGACTTTCGGCGTGCGGTGGGGATCGATCGTATCGAACCACTCCACGCTCCCGGAAAGGTCGGCCTCGGGGGGAATCGTGTTGGGCGAGATCGCGAGCAGCTTGGTCGCGTCCGGCCGTCCGAAGCCTGTGAACTCGTCCCAACCGGCCTGGGTGGGATAGTCCTGCGATGAGAACACAAAGGCCGGCGGCGAGCTCAGCAAGCTGCTGATGATGGAGCCGATCGGGGTCAAGGGAAGCTCGAGGTTCGCGGACTGGTTGATGTCGTCGGCGGAGCTGCGGAAAATCTGACGCACCTCCTCCGCGGAAAATGGCGCGGAAAGGCCGGGATAAGGCTGCAACAGACCGCGGTCGATCAGGTCCTTTCCATAGGAGATGAGTAACGCGGTGAGTCCCGCGGCCTTTCCGGTCGCCTCGGACGAGCACGAAGCCGACGAGATCGTGACCCACGCCCGGCCGCCGTAGTTCGTGCAGCCATTTAAGATCGTGTAGTCACCGGTCTGCGCGATGAAGGTGCCGTCGCCGTTGCGGATGGAGTTGACCCAGATCGTGTGCTCGAAATTCGCGGGGTAGTTGTGGTGGCGACTCTCCTCGTCCGCCGCGCTCGCGATGACTGGGATTCCGTGCTCATAGGCGTAGTTGATCGCCTGTTGGCTGGTCGGGCTCGCCGACACCGCTCCAAGAGCCTCGGAGATCAAGTCGACGCCCAAGTCTGTCGCATACACCACCGCGCGGGCAAAGTCGGTGTCCACCGCGATGAAGCTGTCGGCGACCTTGATGGGCACGAACATCGAGCTCGGCGATACTCCGGGGAAGGCGGTTCCGGTGTTCGCCTCGCTCACCTGGTCGTGCGCTTCGCCCGTTCCGTGGCCGTAGTCGACATCGTCCACGGGGTCATTGTTATTCTCGTCGAAGTTCCATCCCGCGATGTCGTCGACGTATCCGTTGCCGTCGTCGTCCACACCATTGCTGTAGAAGTGGATCAGGTCCTGTGCGTCGAGGACACCGTTGTGGTTGTAGTCGGGAACACCCGCTCCCGCGAAATCATCCACGTTCACGACGCCATCCCCGTTGCAATCGTAGGGCTTGAACGCGGGCATCTTTTCCGGACAGGGATTCGGAAGCTCGCCCAGGTTTAGGCGAACCTTGAGCCGGACGGCCGGGTCGCCCCAAAGAATGCCGCTATCGAGGATGGCCACCGCGACATCGGGCCGGCCCGTGGTGAGGGTCCAGGCTCCGACGATGTTCATCCCCGTCCCGGGTTCGTACTTCCAGGCGTCGCCTGAGGTCGGATTGAAATTGCTCGGCAGCTGTCCAGGCGCAAGGAAGAGATAGGAGGCGTAGTCGTAGGGATTGGTGCAGGTGGGTGCGACGCATTTCGGATACGGAACGTCGGCCACACTCGACGGGGCCCACAAGGCAGCAGCGAACGTGGTGGCGAGAAGGCAGAGGTGCGGCTTAAGCAGGCGCATAGTGACCCCAGGTCCGGCGCAACCGGCGCAGTCTATCACGCGGCCCCAGGTGATTTGGGAAGCGAAATGGCCTCGGGGAAGGAAGCGGGGACGCGTGGGGATCGGAACTGGGGATGAAGTGAGCTTCACATTCGCCAGGTTGTAAGGCCCCGTTGCCTCCGGTATTTAAACCCTACCTCTGTCCTTCCCTTTTCCGACGTCGCGCCCACTCTGAGCAGGAGTTCCGTAAAGCGTGGATTGGAGCGACTCGATCGCGTGGATCGTCCTTGGCCTCATGGGCAACGCCGCCTTTTTCTCGCGCTTCCTCGTGCAGTGGCTCGCCTCAGAGCGCGCGCGCGAGAGCGTCATCCCGCGGGCCTTCTGGCATCTCAGCATCGTCGGATCCCTTCTGCTGCTGACGTACGCGATCCACAAGCGGGATCCAATCTTCATCCTCGCCTACCTGCCCAACGCGTTCGTGTACATCCGCAATCTCATTCTCATCCGGAGAAAGGAGGCAGGCGACGCGGAGGCCTCCCTCCTGCAGCGGGATGCCCCAGTCGATCCCGGCTAGGCCGCGGGTTCCCTGTCGTCCGATTCCCAGGCCTCAAAGACCGCATCGATCCGCGCAGCACGGCGGCGCAGGATCTCACGCTGTTCGGGGTGCGTAAGGATGTAGAGATCTTGGCGTTCGATCCCCCTCACCACCTTCGCGGCGACGCTCTCGGCGGTCACCGTGCCGCCCCGCATGGCACCCACGGGCGGCGGTGCCGAGGCGGTGACCTCTCTCGCAGGACGTTCCGCCCCCGGACGCAGACGCTGTGAGTTTTCTCCGATATTGGTAGCGACGATCATCGGGCAGAGGACGCTGGCGCCGATCGAGTGGGGCTTGAGCTCGCGGTGGAGCGCCTCCGTCAGGCCGACCACGGCGAACTTCGCGGCGCAGTAGATGCCGAGCCACTGCATACCGACCAGTCCGGCCATCGAGGCCGTATTCACCACGTGCCCCCCCTCCTGCTGATCGATCAAGCGGTGCACGAAGGCCTCGACGCCGTGGACGACGCCCCAGAAGTCGACGTTCATGGTGAACTCCCAATCCTCGTGGGGTGCCTTTGCGATCTCGCCCAAGAGCGCGATGCCGGCGTTGTTGCAAACGATGTGGGCGGCTCCAAAACGCTGCCAGGTAGCCTCCGCGAGCGCGTTGACGCTCGCCCGCTGTGTCACGTCGGTCGGGACACAGAGGACTGGGGTTCCCGCGCCTGCAAGCTCGCGCTCCATCGTCCGAAGACCTTGTTGATCGATGTCGGCGAGCACGAGCTTGGCACCGCGTGCCGCGAAGGCACGGGCCATCGCCGCACCGATCCCGCTCGCCCCTCCCGTAATGACAGCGACGCGGTTGCGAAACAAGTCCATTTCGTCTCCTTGGACCTAACGAAGTGTGCAGCCGAGCCCATCGTGGTACTCGGCGCGCGCGACGCCCACGAGGAGCGCTCTCGAGTCCACGGCCCGCCCCGTGAAGTCCACGCGCGCCTCGAAAAGGCCTGTGTACCCACCGAGGTCTTCGCGCAGGCACGAGGTGGCGTCGCGACCGGACACGAAGACGCACGAGCAGAGCATCTTCGCGGTATAGCCCGAGACGATCTCGCTGCCCCGCCATGCCACCCACGCCGAGACAAAGAGGGCGAACGTCGCGAGAATCGCGACTCCGCCGACGATGCGTCGAGCCGTGCGCTTCATAGGTCGGCGAGAAGTTCCTTTCCGCAGGTTTCGTGCGGAAGGTATCATGCGCGCTGCGATGGCTTTCAGGGCGCGTGGCTGGTGGATCGGCCTGTTCTTCTCTCCACTGGCGGCCGTCGCCGCGGGTCCGGTCCTGGTTCCGCTCCCGCTACAGCCGGCCGGCATCGCATTCCCGACGAGCGACTGGGAGGTGGCGGCGCCCGCGGGCGCAAGCGATCCGGCGCGTCTGTCCCGCGCGCTCGACGACGCCTTCTCCGAGCCCGACCCGGGGCGACTGCGCCGCACGCGTGCGGTCGTCGTCGTCCACGGTGGGCGCATCGTCGCAGAGCGCTATGCGGAAGGCTTCGGGCCACAAACCCCCCTGTTCGGTTGGTCCATGACGAAGAGTGTGACCAACGCGCTCTGCGGGATCCTGGTACGCGAGGGCAAGCTCGACCTCTTCGCACCGGCGCTCGTGCCCGAGTGGAACCACGCAGGGGACGCCCGTCGGGCGATCAGCGTCGACCTCCTCTTGCGCCAGTCGAGCGGCCTGCGCTGGAACGAGGTCTACGAGACCTCTCCCTTTGACTCGAGCGTGATCGCCATGCTGTATGGAATCGGCCACCGCGACATGGCGGCGTTTGCTGCCTCGCAGCCCCTCGCTCACCCTCCGGGGACGGTTTGGTACTACTCGAGTGGAACGACGCTCATCCTCTCGCGCATTCTGCACTCGTTGATCGGGAGCGAGGCGGACTATCACGCGTTTCCGCGTCGCGAGCTCTTCGAGCGTATCGGCATGAAGAGCGCGCTGATCGAGCCCGACGCCGCAGGAACCTTCGTCGGCTCTTCCTACAGCTACGCAACGGCGCGGGATTGGGCGCGCTTCGGGCTCCTCTACCTCCGCGACGGCACATGGGAGGGCGCACGGATCCTGCCCGTGGGCTGGGTGGACTACACGCGGACGCCCGCACCGGCGGCACCGCATGGAGAGTACGGCGCCCACTTCTGGTTGAATGCCGGCGCGGCGAACCGCGGCGCTCCCTCCCCGGACCCGCGCGCTCCCGCCGATTTGTTCTATGCCAGTGGTCACGACGGGCAGGTGGTCGCGATCGTGCCGTCGCGTGACCTTGTAATCGTACGGGCCGGCCTCACACCCGACGACGGACGCTACGACCTGAATGGCTTTCTGGCCGAAGTGGTGGCGGCGTTCTTCCCCGTCGCGCCCTGAAGCGGACTCAGCCCTTCGCCGCGAGGCTCACGAAGTCACCCTCGGTCAGGATCCCGACGAGCTTTCCGTCTTCGACGACCGGAAGACAACCGAGTTTGCGGTGGGCCATGAGGCGGGCTGCCTCGGCGAGCGGCGTGTCGGGAGTCGTGGTGACGAGTTCGGTCGTCATCACCTCTTTCACGAACAGCATGTCGAGCAGCTTCTGCTGCGCGCGCGTGCCGTAGCCGAGAGCGCGCGCGAGCGACCCGCGGAAGACGTCGCGCAGGCTCACGAGTCCCACGATCTTCGTGTCATCGTCGTCGTCCACGACCGGGAGATGACGAATCCTCCCCAGGCGCATCACATCATCGACCAAAGAGAGCCGATCGTTGCGTCGGACGGACGTAACCTCATGACTCATGAGGTCGCGGACGGACATCGGCCTGATCGGCTTCGGCGTCACCATGGAATCAGTCTAAGCGATCAAAAGGGCGGCCGCTGCGTGAGTGCGGTCTCCGTCGGCCCCGGAGTCGGTGTCGCGGGAGAAGCGCCCTTCGGGCGGGAGGACGCGAGACGCAGCACCGCAGGATAGCCTGCGGTGATGCACGCCCCCTCCAGGGCGCCGCGCTGCTGCAACAGGCGATGCAACCGCGAGAGGTGGTAGTGCGGCACGGTCATGAGCAGGTGGTGTTCGAGATGGTAGTTCACGCGATTCGGCGCGATGAAAAGCCGTTCCCACCAGCGGGCGAGCGTGGTGCGCGTATTGCGCAGGTCGTCGGCCGGATCGGGCACCATGCCGTGCTCGGCAATCGATCGGATTCGCATGATGAGGCTGTAGGTAGTGAGCCACGCTGCGGGCCAAAGCAAGTAGAGCACGGGATAACCGGCCAGGGCGCAGAGGCCGAACAGCACGGCGTTGGTAAGCGCAACGCCGCGCAGGTTCGCAAGGCCGGCAGCATCGCGTCGCCGCACCCTTCCGCGGGAAAGCCCGAGATCCCGACGAAAGGTTGCGACCGCGCGCTTCACACCCGTGCGGCCGGTGAGGTCGCGAAGGACCTTTCGACGCAGGCTCGCGCGGGTCACGGGGAAGGGGGCCGCGAGGCCGAGATCGGGATCCTCGGCGGTCCCCGTCTTGGCGTGGTGCTGGAGGTGGTACGCGCGGTAGGGATGGAGATCGCCCCACACCGGATAGGCACACAGCCAGTTGCCGGCCCAATCGTTCAGGCGGCGGTTGCGAAAGAGCGTGCGGTGAGCGGCCTCGTGCATGAGGACGGCCAGACCAAGCTGACGCCCCCCGATCAAAAACAGGGCGAGTACGACGGTGAGCGGGTTTGGCCAGCGCCCGACCAGTGCGAACGACGCGGCAATCAGGCTCCAGTCGGCGATGAGCGAGCGCCACGAATACCAGTCTTGCAGTTCCAAAAGCTCCTCCAGCTCCTGGCGTTGGAGCGAGCGGAGCCACGGCTTTTCTGCACTGTCGTTCAGCGCAGCAGTCGACGAGCTCATGAAAAGCCTCCTGCCGCCGAGAGCGTTGCGGCGGCATCTGTCATCCGTAGGTCCTGGGCGCCGCGCGAGTGGCGCACGCCGTACTGTTCGAGGAATCCCGCCCACGCCGCACGGCCGATTCGGTCGTAGCGGCGCATCGCCTCCAGGAGCGCGCTCCGGTTCGCCGACAGGCAGATCTCTTCGGGAAGGAGCGGGTCCAGGGCGAGCTGGCGGATCACTCGGCCGCCCCACAGAAAGGATTCGACCATGGCCTCGCGCGTGCCGAGCGAAGAGAGCCGCTCCGCACTGCACCCGAGCGCTTGGCATGCCTCGCGATAGCCCGTTTCGAGCGCGCGGCGGTCCCAGAGCCTTCGCGCCCTTCCCTCGGTGTCCCGATCGAGCTCGCGCAGCGAGGCCACGAGGACAGTGGGAGCAAGGCCCAGGGCCAAGAGGGTCTCACGTGTTCCACGGACGCCGCCATCGAGATTGTCGGGACGCACGCTCAAGTTCGGCGCGAGCGCTCGGAAGCCGAGGAAGCGAAGGGCTCGCCCGCTGCGACGCCCGCTCCCGCGCTCGCCGCCCAGGCCCGGCGCTCCGTACGCTGCGATCCAGCCCCCGTCCCAGGGGCGTGTCTTCTCTCCAATGCGCCGCCACGAGGTGACCTGCTGCTCGATCGCCCCCGCCGCAGACCCGAGGTGGTAAAGACCGCGCTCATCGCGCTCCACCAGGCCTCGGGCGAGCAGGCGTGCGAGCGCGACGCGCACACTGTTGCTGCCGATTCCGAAGAGCCCCCCCGCCTCCACGAGCGCGCGCACCGGCATCGAGCCGCGGCGCAGGGTGGAAAGGAGGTCGAGCACCAAGCTCCCGGCGCGCGGCGCCGCGGGGCTCGATATGGTCTCGGAGTGGGGCATCCCTGACATATTACATGAATCGGAAGATGTTCACAATTTTTGTAATATGACGCCGGCGGCCACCGCGGGAGGATCTCCATGGACGAGCTTCTTTTCCGGCGCGACGGGGCTGTTGCCACGCTTACCCTGAATCGCCCCGACCGGCTGAACGCCATCTCACCGGCCATGCTGGAGGCGCTCTCACGGGCTCTGGTCGAATGTGACAGGGACCCCGGGGTGCGCGTCGTCGTGCTGACCGGCGCCGGCAGGGGCTTCTGCGCCGGTCTTGACCTCAAGGATCTGGCGGCCGGGCAGGGCATCGGCAGCGAAGTCGCGGGTCCCGGCAAGTTTGATCTGCGCGACGCCCCACCCATCGTGCTCCACAACCTGGACAAGCCCACGATCTGCGCGCTGAATGGTGCCGCTGCGGGCTACGGGATGGACCTCGCCCTCGGTTGCGATATCCGGATCGCGGGGACCAGCACAAAGCTGGCGCCTGCCTTCGCGAGGCGCGGCGTTTTGCCGGAGAGCGGCGGCACTTGGCTTTTGCCGCGGCTCGTCGGCTGGTCGCGCGCCTGCGAGATCGCCTTTACCGGACGCACGCTCCCGGGCGAGGAGTGCGTGTCCCTCGGGCTGGTCTCTCGCGTGGTCCCCGATGAGCTGCTCGCGAAGGAGGTCCAAGCCCTGGCGGCGGAGATTGCCTGCAACGCACCGCTCGCCGTACAGGCGACCAAGCGCATGATGCGTCTTGGCCAAGACGAGACGTTCGAGGCCAACGTGCACCACGTCTTCCTGCAGCTTCTGCCGCTTTTCCGGACCCGGGACTTTAAGGAGGGCGTGGCGGCCTTCATCGAGCGGCGCGCCCCGAAGTTCGAAGGGCGCTAACGGCGAGGAGCGTCGCTGCTCGCACCGCCCCAGTGTGCGCCGAGAGGCGTCCGGAACGTCGGCTCACTCCCGTTCGCCTGCGGGGGCGGCAGCCGGGGGTTCCCGCGCAGCGCGTTATGCTCCGCGCCGGCTCGAAAGAGGGGGGGCATGCCGTCTACTGGACGTCGCCTCGTATTCGGGGCGGCGCTCGCCGCCGCAGCGTCAGCCGTTTCTTGTGGCCGAGAAGCGGGTCCGCCGGCGGCCCCTGCCGCGGGGGCCAAAGCCATCACACAGGCTCCGAGCTCGACGGCCTCGAAGGTTCCTGGGGAAGAGACGGCGCCCGGAGGGAATGGGGCCCTGCCCAAAGCCCTCCCGGCAGACGTCCCGAGCTATCCCGGGGCGAGCGTGGTCACGAGTTCCAGCGTGGCCGAGCAAGGACTCTTGGTCGCCTTCCAATCCAAGGACACGCCGGAAAGGGTCTTCGAGTTCTACCGGCAGAAGCTCGCGGAGCAGGGTTGGACCGTGGAGGGCGAGATGAGCTCCGCGGACCAACGCATGCTGATCGCCGGAAAGGGAGACCGGAAGGCAAGTGTGCTCGTGTCGGCAAGTGAGGCCGGCGAAACGCAAATCACGCTCACCCTCACCCACGGAGAGGGCTAGAGCAGGACGCCCGCGATGCACGCGGTCATGAAGGTTGCAAGCGAACCCGCCAGGATCGAGCGGAGACCGAGTCGAGCGACGTCACCGCGTCGCGTCGGCGCCATCCCTCCAAGTCCGCCCAGCAAGATCGCGAGCGAGCCGAAATTTGCGAAGCCGCACAGCGCATACGAAGCGATCACCGCGGAACGGTGTGAGAGCGCGCCGGCCTTGATCAGTTCACCCAGCTGCTGGTAGGCCAGAAACTCGTTCAAGACCGTCTTCACCCCCAGCAGACCACCCACCCGGGTCGCCTCCGACCAGGGAATGCCCATAAGCCACGCGATCGGCGCCATCACCAAACCGAGCACACGCTGGAGCGTCAACCCCTCGATCCCCACCAGGCCGCCCAGCGCCGCAAGGCCATCGTTTAGCATCGCGATCGCAGCGACGAACGCCAAAAGCGTTGCGCCGACGTAGGCAGCGACGCGCATCCCATCCGCGGCACCCGTGGCTGCGGCATCGATCAAGTTGAGAGAGGTGGGCTCGACGATCGTATGCCCCGAGGCTCCCGTCTCGGGCACGCCGCTCTCTGGCACCATGACCTTGGCGATCAGAATGCCCGCTGGAGCGGTCAGAATGCTCGAGATCACAAGATGCCCTGCGAAGTCACCGCCACCCAGCATCTGGACGTACGCCACAAGCACCGAGCCCGCGATGCCCGCCATTCCCGTCGTCATCACGCAGAAGAGTTCGGACTCCGTCATGGCTGCGAGATAGGGACGAATGAGCAGTGGTGCTTCGACCATGCCCAGGAAGATGTTTGCCACGGCAGACAGGCTCTCGGCGCCGGAGATTCCGAGGCTGCGCGCGAGCGCCCGCGCCAAGAGCGCGACCACTGGCTGGACGACACCGATGTGATAGAACACCGCGAACAGGCTGCCCATGAAAACGATGATGGGGAGTACGTTGATGACGAATGAAAAGCCGGTGCCCACGAGCGCTCCGAATACGAACCGTACGCCCGCGTCGGTGTATCCGATGAAGCCATTGACGGCGTCGTTTGCGGCCACGAAGAATCGCCGCCCCGGCTCTGTGCGCAACATCAGAAGCGCAAGACCGAACTGGATCGCCGTTCCGTAGAAGATGATGCGCCAGGGAACCCGCTTGCGGTCGTTCGAGGCCGTCCACGCGATCGCCACCATCGTTATCATGCCGGTTGCGGAGGTCGCGCGGGCCGCGAGGTCGTTCATGGGACGGCTTCCTCGAGCGCGCGAACGAGTGCGCGCGCGGCAGCCGTGGAATCGATGGCGCCCGCCACTGCGGAAATCACGGCCGCCCCGGCGGCTCCGGCGCGCACGACAGAGGCGGCGCGGGCGAGATCGATCCCCCCGATCGCGATTACGGGATGAGGGGCCACGCTGCGGACGGCCTCGGCGAGCAGGGCGAGCCCGCGCGGATCGTAGGGCGAGTCCTTGGAGCGCGTCTCAAACACCGGACCGAAGGCGACATAATCCACGGGCTCAGCGCAAGCGGCCCTTGCCTGCGCGAGGGTGTGCGTGGAACGCCCGATCAAAAGCCGCCTGCGCGCCTCGGTGGGCAGGCGGGCGGGCGCCACGTCGTCTTGACCGAGGTGCACTCCGTCGGCCTCGGCCAAGAGCGCCAAATCGAAGCGATCGTTGACAAAAAACAAGGCGCCCCGCGCGCGCGCGATGCTGCGGATCTCGGCGGCCATCTCAAGCGTGACGCGGTCCGTCGCGCGCTTCGCGCGTAGCTGGACCACGGCAGCGCCGCCCTCGCATGCCGCCCGGGCCTGTTCCACGGGACCCTGCCTCCAGCACGGGTTGTCATCGGCCACGACGAACAGCCCCCGCAAGCGCTGGGCGAGGGGGCGTGACGTCACTCCCGTCCCGGCAGCTCGATGGCGAGCTCCACGATCTTCTTGCGCAAGGTGTTGCGGTTGATGCCGAGCAGCGCCGCCGCGCGGATCTGGTTCCAGCCCGTATGTTCGAGCACAGCGACGAGCAGCGGGCGTTCCGCGCGTTCCATAAAGCGTGGATACAGGTCCCGCGCAGCGGTGTCCGACAGAGCGCTGCGCGCTTCCTCCGCCACGAGCTGTTCGAGTGTGGCACGCGCACGGCCTTCACCGAGGGGTGTCTCGAGGAACGCGAAGTCCTCGGGTGTCAGCACCTCGCTCGGAGCCAAGACGAGAGCGCGCTTGATCGCATTTTCGAGCTCTCGAACGTTGCCCGGCCACGAATAGATCGCCAGATGTCGGAGTGTGGCCTCCGCGAGGAAGCGCGGTCCCGTACCAATCTCCTCGGAGTAGCGTGCCGCGAAGTGCTCGGCGAGGGTCGCGATGTCTTCGGGCCTCTCGCGCAGCGGCGGGAGGTGCATGGGTACGACCCGCAGCCGGTAGAGCAAGTCCTCTCGGAATCTTCCCGCCTTGACCTCGGCGTCGAGGTCGCGGTGCGTGGCAGCGATGATACGCACGTCGACATGCTCGGGACGGCGCCCACCGACCGACGTCACCTCGCCGCTTTGCAGCACGCGTAACAGTTTGGCCTGGAGCTCGAAGGGCATATCGCCGATCTCGTCGAGGAAGAGCGTGCCGCCGGCCGCCTCGCGGAAGCGCCCCGCGCGCGCCTCGATCGCCCCGGTGAAAGCTCCTCGTTCGTGACCGAAGAGCTCGCTCTCCAGCAGCTCTCGGGGGATCGCGGCTGCGTTCACCGCCACGAAGGCGCCGGAGCCGCGGGGGCTTGCGGCGTGGATGGCGCGGGCCACGAGTTCTTTGCCCGTTCCGCTTTCGCCGGTGATGAGAACGGAGACGTCGCTGCGCGCCACGCGACCGATCGTCTTGAAGACCTCGAGCAGGGCATCGCTCCGCCCCACCAGGCGGTCCCCGGGTGCGATGCGTGCGCCGGCTTCACGGCGCAGCTGGCGCACCTCGCGTTCGAGGTCGCGCGTGCGCAGCGCACGGTCGACGAGCGCGCTGACCTCGGCCAGGCGGAAGGGCTTCACGAGATAGTCCAGCGCTCCGCTTTTCATGGCATCGACGGCGTTCTCGAAGGTGTTTTGGGCGGTGATCACGACCACCGCCGTCTCCACGCCAAGTCCACGCATGCGCTCCACAAGCTCGATGCCCGAGGGTCCTGGCATCCGGATATCAAGAAAAGCGATGTCGAAGGGGCCTTGGCTGGAGACGGCTTCGATGGCGGCATCGCCCGAGTCGACGTCGACGACCTCATGACCGGCAGCCCCGAGCGCCTCGCGCAGCACGAAGCGAATCGAGGCCTCGTCGTCCGCGATCAGGATTCGAGCCCGGCGTGCCGCGGTGCTTTGGGTCATCCCGTCCTCCGCAGCGGAAGGGAAACGCGCACCGTGGTGCCCTCACCGGGGGCACTTTCGACGCGCAACACACCGCCGTGGCGCGAGACCCAGTGTTTGGAGAGGGCGAGGCCCAGGCCGGTGCCCCCCTTGCGGGTGGTGAAGAACGGAGTCGAGACATTCTCAAGCACATCGGCCGGGATCCCAGGCCCCGTGTCCTCGAACTCGATCAGGACCTCGGGGACGCGCGCTCCGTCGTCAACCAGGAGTCGATGGTCAACGCTCACCCGAGTGCGAATGATGAGCGTTCCGCCCTTCGCTTCCAGGGCCTGCAGCGCATTGCGCGTGAGGTTCAGGAAGACCTGAACCAGTCGATCGGCGTCGGCCAGAAGCTCGGGCAGGGAGGGGTCGAAGTGGCGCTCGACCCGCGCGTTCGCGGAGAGCGGATCGTGGGCAAGCAGGTCGAGGACGTCGTCGAGCAGACGGTGCAGATTCACCGGGGTGAGCTGAACCTTCTCCCCGCGCGCAAAGACCATGAGGTCATCGACGAGTGTCGCGATGCGATCCACTTCGCGCACGATCAGGCGAGCCGAGTCGCGCGTAGGTGTATCGCCCGCCCGCAGCTCAAGGAGCTCCGCAGCACCGCGGATTCCACCGAGGGGGTTCTTCACCTCATGGGCGATCCCGGCTGCGATCTGCCCGAACGCCGCGAGCTTCTCCCGCTCGGTCACGACTTCCTGAAGGGCGTGCTGGATCGTGCGGTCTCGAAGCGCCAGCACCACCCCATCCGGCGTACCCCCCTCGTCGAAGGTCGCGGAGGCAGCGACATCCACAACGAGCTTCACGTCGAGGCGGCGTTCGACGGGCTGGTCACTTGCGAGGGCGGTGCGGCCGCTCGCCAGCGCGGCCCGCGCAAGCTTTGCCATGGCGTGGTCCCGGCCGAGCACGCGCTCGATCGGCTCTCCACCGATGGCCTCGGGGGAGGTCTCAAGGATGCGGCAGGCCTCTGCGTTGACCTGCTCCACGCGGCCCTCGCGGTCGACCACGATCACACCGTCCAGGACCGCGTCCAGCACGCGCTGAAGATCGACCGGCAATGGAAGTCCTCCCCACGGGGAAAGTGTGCCTAAAGCTTGGGCACCTTAGCAGCGCCTTCCTCCGCGTCGAGGCGCTCCGAAGCCAGGGAGGGTAAGGTGGAATGTGTGGATCCCTTGAGGACTGGGCTCACGGTGGCCGAGGCGCAGCGCGTCGTTCTCGCGCTCGCGCCGCAGCTGGCGCCCGAGACCTGCGCCAGCGCAGACGCGCTCGGTCGGGTGCTCGCGGAGCCCGTGGTCTCGACGCGCACGCTCCCCCCCGCCGACAACTCCGCAATGGACGGCTATGCCGTTCGCTGCGCAGACCTCGCAGACACGACGCACGCTGCGCCCGTCGCGCTGCGGGTCGCCTTCGAGGTCGCCGCCGGCGACCGCCACGAGCGCGCACTTGCCCTGGGAGAGGCAGCTCGGATTTTCACCGGTGCGGCAATCCCGCCAGGCGCAGACACGGTCGTGAAGCAAGAGGATACCGAGCGCGCGGGAGCGCTCGTGCGGATCCGGGTGGCCCCGCGCCACGGTGAGAACGTGCGCCCGGCGGGCGAGGACGTCCGCGCGGGCGAGCTCGTGCTCGATTCTGGGGCGGAGCTAGGTCCGGCGGCGCTCGGGCTCTTGGCCGCGCTCGGCCGCACGGTGGTAGCGGTACGGCAGCGGCCGCGTGTTGCCATCGTCTCGGGAGGCGACGAGCTCGTCGAACCGGACAGCGCGGTGTACGAGGGAAGGATCGTGTCCTCAAACTCCTACACGCTTTCCGCACAGTGTCGTCTCGCAGGTGCCGAGCCGATCTACCTCGGCATCGCGCGTGACACGCCCGAGGCACTTGAAGAGCGGCTCCGCGCCGGGAGCCGAGCGGATCTCATCGTGACATCGGGAGGCGTCTCGGTGGGAGACCGCGACTATGTGCGGCCGGTCCTCGAGAAACTCGGCTGTACACTTGTGTTCTGGGGAGTGCAGATGAAGCCGGGCTACCCGATTGTCTTCGGGCGCTTCGGGGAGAGCGGCCCTCTTGTGTTCGGTCTGCCGGGAAATCCCGTATCCGCCATGGTGACTTTCGAGCAGTTCGTTCGCCCAGTGCTCCGAAAGATGGCCGGCTACAGCGCCTGGTTCCGTCCGGTGGTTCGCGCCACGCTTGCCGACGATTTCGAAAAGACTGCGGGGCGTATGCACTTTGTGCGGGTCTCCCTCGAGCCGAAGTCTGACGCCCCCGGCGAGTTCGTCGCGCGAAGCACAGGCAACCAGAGCTCGGGTGTCTTGCGCTCGATGGCCCTCGCCCACGGCCTGCTCATCCTGCCCGCGGCACAGACGCGGCTGCGCGCTGGCGAGCGCGGCGAGGTACAGGTGCTCGACGAGGGCTTCTTCGCCGCGCGCGAGCCGGGATTCTAGGTGGACCGCCCTGACGGGCGCCTGCGCGACGTCGCGGGCGCTGTGATTCTCGGCGGGAGCTCGACCCGGATGGGGCGCGACAAGGCGTCCCTGACAATCGGCGGTGTCGCTGCGGCGACCCGCGTGGCGCGTATCCTCGCTGAGCTCTTTGAGGAGGTATTGCTGGTGGGCGGAGATCCGCCCGCCAACGCCCCGGGCCGAAGGGTCCCAGACCCTCCCGGTCCCTCGTGTCCGCTGCGTGGCATCGTCGCAGCGCTCGGGGCGGCTTCCTCCGAGCGGGTGCTCGTCGTGGCCACCGATCTACCCCTCGTCACGCCAGCCTTGCTACTCGCGATCGTTGCGTGGCCGCGGGCCGAGGTTGTCGCACCGCGACCGGACGGGGTCCCCCAGCCCCTCTGTGCGCTCTACCAGCGGGACATTGCCCGAGCCACGGCCTCCGCCCGGTTGCAGGCCGGCCAGCTCGCGGCAAAGGACCTGCTCGTCGAACTTCACGCGTCTTATCTCGAGGACACAGATCTTGCCCAGGTCGACCCGGGTCGAGCGGCACTTGCCAACCTGAATACGCCCGAGGATCTGGCGCGGGCCGAGGCGCTGGTCGCCCGGACGGGGTAGGGCGCGGGCGCAAGCCTCACGCCACGATCTGCACCCAGCCCATCCAGATCAAGGCGCCCATCACAATGCAGAGCGCGATCCGATACCAGCCGAAGGGAGCCAGGCCGTGGCGGTTTAGGAAGGAGACGAGCCAGCGCACTGCGATCGCTGCGGAAAACGTGGCCACGACGACCCCCAAAATGCAAGCCGCGACGCCAAGCTCTTGGAATAGGTTTGGCGTCCCGTGCTTCGAGGCCTCGTGGAGGTTCTTCGCAAGCTCGTAGAGGCAGGCGGCGCCGAGGGTGGGAAGCCCCAGCAGAAAGGAGAACTCTGCCGCTTCGGTGGCACGCATCCCGATCAGCAGCCCCGCACTGATCGTCATCATGGAACGGGAGGTGCCCGGCCAGAGCGAGGCGCACTGCAGGAGGCCGATCCAGAGTGCGTCGCGCGGCGAGAGGTCATTCACGCTCCTTCCTCCTTGCCGCCGATAGCGATCGAGCCAGATCATCCACACACCGCCCGCGAAGAGTGCAGTGAACACTGCGGGCGGATTGAAGAGGTGTGTCTTAACCGTTTCGTGCACGGCGAGCCCGAGTACCGCCGCAGGGAGAAAAGCCAGGAACAGGTTCCCAGCGAGCTTGAGACCCGTGGGATCTCTACCCACGAGCCCGAGAAGCAGGCTGCGTACCCGCGGCGCATAGAGGCCCAGAACTGCAAGGATGGCGCCGCCCTGCACCACGACCTCAAACGCGTCGAGCGCGGACTTCGAAGCCTCGTCCCGCCCCAAGCCAAGGAGCGACGAAGCCAAGATGAGGTGACCGGTCGAGCTCACCGGCAGGTATTCGGTGATGCCTTCGACGAGACCGAGCACAATCGCTTGCCACCATTCCACCGAGCTCCCCCCCGTCTACGATTCGCGGCTTGATACTGGATCGGCGGACGACTGACAAAAGACAAGCGTGGGCTGCGGGTGAGAACCCAGCCGGGGCGGGGCTGCGACGCAGGTCGAGTGGGGTCTTGGCTTAGCCGGAACTAGAGCGCAGCGCGCAGCCGCGCAAGCACCGCGGGATGTGCGCGGATGCGCAGGTGGGTACCACGTTCGTCATACGTCTCGGCGAGCACTCGACACGAGGAGTGAATGTCCCCGACCACCCGCTGCCGGGAGTAGGGCACGGTGACCTCGTCCTCCACCATCTCGCGCTCGAAGAACGCGACGAGGCGATCCCGCAGCAGCGCCACGTCTTCAGGCCGCTTCGCGGAGAGCAAGAGCGCGTCCGGGTGAAGGGCCTCGAGTTCGGCCCGCGTTGCGACATCCACGCGGTCGATCTTGTTCAGCACGACGAGCCAGGGCTGGGCATCGGCTCCAATTTCCCGCAACACCTCGCGCGTGACGTCCATCTGGGCCTGGTGCGCGGGGTCCGAGGCGTCCACCACCTGCACGAGCAGCGAGGCGTCACGGACTTCGTCGAGCGTGGAACGGAACGAGGCGATGAGATCGTGGGGGAGCTTCTTGATGAAGCCCACAGTGTCGGAGATCAGGATTCGTGGATGCGTGGGCGGCTGGAGGGCACGCACCGTCGTATCGAGCGTCGCGAACAGCTGGTCGGCCACGAGGACACCGCTCCCCGTGAGCGCTCGCATGAGGGACGACTTACCGGCATTCGTGTAGCCCACCAGCGCGACCGTGCTGGCTTCCGTTCTTCGGCGTCGCCGCGTCTCTGCATCACGTTCGATCGCACTGAGCTCCTGGCGCAGCTCCGAAATCCGGTCGCGGAGTTTTCGCCGGTCGAGTTCGATCGCCGACTCGCCCGCCCCTTTGCCACCGATGCCACCGCCCTGGCGATCGCGTCCGGCGCTGGATTCGCGCAACCGAGGGGCAAGGTAGGAGAGGCGCGCAATCTCCACCTGAAGGCGCGCCTCGCGGCTGCGGGCATGGCGTTGAAAGATCGCGAGGATGACCGCCGTGCGGTCCAGTACCTCGGCACTGGTCGCCTTCTCGAGGTTGCGCGCCTGGGAGGGGGTGATTTCGTGGTCGACGAGGACGGTGCGCACCGAGAGCTCGTTTACGCGGGCCGCGAGCTCCTCGAGCTTCCCTTCGCCGAGGACCGCCCCCGGCGCGAGCGCGCTGCGCTTTTGAGCGACGCGCTCGACCACCTGCAAGCCGAGTGTCTTCCCGAGGCGCGTGAGCTCCTGGAGAGAAGCGGCATGCACCGAGTCGTCCACGCCCGGCAGCTGAACACCGATCACGACAGCAGGGGTCCGCTCAGGAGCCATGGCCTGCGAGGATGGGTGGCGCCGCGCGGGGGCGCAACCTGCGTGCCCTGGGCCGCTGCAGTGGACGGCCGCCGGCACTCAGGCGAACCGGAGAACGATGTCGCCCGCGACGCCGGCTGCGCACACCGGTTGCACGGGTCCCGGGGGATCCCGCCATACGCGCCTCGCCCGACCCGGGCGGACGTGTCAGCGTATCGCAAGGCGGAGGGGACGTGGGCTTTGAGAGCTGGCAGGCGCTCTATGAGAGCGACGCGCAGTCCCTCTACGCGGTCGTCGTTCTCCCCGTCGCCTTCCTCGGCTATCTCGCGCTTCGCACAAGGCCCGCCGGCCCGGGCCTTTCTCCGATCCACGCGTCTTTCGTCCGCCGCTACTGCATCGCCTTCGCGCTTCTCACCATTGTGGATCCGCTGACCACCGGACCGCTCGTTAGGGCCCTCGGTGGGCCGGGAACGAGGGTAGACCTCGTCCTCTCCTGCTTCTTCGTCCTGCTTGGTGATTTCCGGGTCTTCTGGCTCCTCTTCCGTCTTTCCGGCCCGCGGATCGCGGGAGCGGCCGCGCTTGAAGCTGGAGGGTGGACACTTCTCGTGCCCGCAGTCGCGCTGTCGCTTCGAGCGGCGCTTGGTGCCGCGCTCCCGAAGCTCCCGGAAAACACGATCTGGCTAGTGTACGAGCTGTGCTTCACGTTGCTTGCCTTGGTGCTGCGCGCGAAGCTCCTGCCTGCCCGGATGACCGCTGCTTCCCCTGAGCTGCGCGGCTTTGTCAGAGCCGTGGCGGGCTATAGCGCGCTTTACTATGCGCTCTGGGCAACCTCCGACATGCTGATCCTCGTCTTTGGGCTCGATGCGGGCTGGGCGCTACGAATGCTGCCCAATCAGCTCTACTACGCCTGGTACGTCCCCTTGGTCTGGCTCAGCTTCTTCTCCCCCGTGCGCGGGAGCGTGCCCTCAGCGCCAGGGGTCCGCGGCCCCGCCCTGCGCTAGCGGCTCCCGCACGAATGGACAGCACGCGGCTGCGCGCCCGCGGCCCGCTCACGGTGCTGTGTGAGGGTCATGCTTGCGGCTGCTCATCGCTTCAAAGTAGGCGATGAGCTCGTCGAGCTGGGCCGGCGAGAGGTTCGGGTGAGCGGGCATATGCGTGTAGCGAAACGCGCTCGGATCGTGGACGTATGCCTTGATCTGCTCGCTGGGCCGGTACTCGACGATGCTTCGCGGGACGTTCAGATCCGGTCCGATCTTTCCTCCTTCGGTGTTGATGCTGTGGCAGCTAATGCAGTCATTCTTAAAGGTCGCGAAGCCGCGCCACGCGGGTGCATCGGGCGGGAGGCCCGCCGGCACTGTGTGGGGATACTCGCGCTCGAACGCTACGGCCTCGATCTGTACGAGTTGATAGGGCCAGGGGTAGCGCTCGGAGTCTCGCTGCTCGGGTTTCGTCCATACTAGATAGAAGGGACCGGGGTCGACCTGGCGTCGATCGATCGGTGCAAAGCGCGGCTCAAGCGACCCTGTCGCGCCTGCGTCCTGGCTTGGGGTGAGCTCGGCGTCGGCGAAGGCGATAAAGCCGCCGTCTTCCGAGAGCCGAGCCCCGGTCGTGGGTCTTGCGTAGCCGTCTCGCGCGCGCAGGAAGAAGTTCTCCCCCGGATCGCGCGCGACGGGCGCCCCGAACCCTTGGGTGAGCACCGCACCGAGCGGACAGGCGAGGTAAGCCGCGCGCCTTCCGTAATAAGGATCCTCGAGCTCGATGCGGCGCGCACCGCAGCTGCGTCGCAGAGTGTCGAGATCGAGCGTGCGCACCACCTTCCCGTCGCGCAGAAAGGTAAGCGTCGCGGGAGGGCTCTCGCCCTGCGCAGGCAGGGCGGCGACGACAACGTTCAAAATCAACGCTGCCCAGAGACGTGCGCTCTGGCCGCGCAACGCCTGAGCCTGCATCAACCGAGGGTAGCGCCCGGGCGCGATTGCCGGGCGGCTTCGCGCGAGGAGGCCGGCGTCCCACACCCCGTCGCCGCAGCATCGAACTCCGGATCGATCGCCTGTCTTGTGCGCTTGCGATAGTCGGCCACGAGGTCCGGCCAGTGCGAGAGGTCCGCGCGGCCCTGCGCGCTTAGGGCATAGAGGCCGTAGCCCACGCGTTCGAACCAGCCATACACATTCGAACGTAAGATGGACAAGGTCTTCTGTCCCGTTCCAAGAGCGCGCAATGCACGGGGCGCGAGCGGTCCGCTGCGCTCGAGACAGCAGGCGACATGGATGGCATTCTCACGGTACGCCGTCACGAGCGGCCTGCGGACGCTCCCGCCCTGGTTGTGATCTCCCGAGCGCCCCGCCATCTCTTCGAGGATCGCACGCTGGCTTCTCGCACTCCGGCGCCGCTCAAAGGGAAGCGGGTGGAGAACGGCCTGTACCCGGGCGCGCCGGCCCGAGAAGGAAACGATCAGCAGGCCGAGCTCAAGGCGCCGCAAAAGGTGGAGGAGTCCGCGCCACCGGCCGCCGCGGCCCGCCCCACGCGGACGCGGGACCGCGACGTACACGGAGTTTGTCGTGCGCTGCCGGCGGGTCGCTTGAACCAGCAGATCCGTGGTGAGCGCCCGCTTGAGCTCGACCATGACCAGATCGTCGCCCCGCCTGCCCGCCACGTCGCAGCCCAGCACCTCGCTACGGACGGTGTAGCCCTGGCGTTCGAGAAAGGCGCGCACGGGCCCGTAGAGATCGGTCTCCCGCTGGAGAGCGCGGGAGCCAAGCGTCTTCGCCGAGCTCACCCCCATGAATTGCCTTGTAGCGCGGTCCAAGAGCCGGCGCGCGTGGGCCTCGCACAACGTCAGGCTCCGCCTCTTAGCGCAAGGGCATCGGCGCTGCGGGCCCACACCTGCACGGCCTTCCGAAGGCATGGCCTCCTGCCCTAGAGCGCTCCCTCTCGTTGGAGGACGTCTCGCAGTGCGGGCGAGAGGGCAGCGCCCTCATCCGCGAGGTAGAGAAGCGGCTGATCCCAGCGCCACTCGGAAGCGAAGCCTTCCTGCCACGGGAAGCGGCGCCCCTCATCCGGCCAATACAGCTGAACCATCGAGAATGCGTCGCCGCGGTAATGCCACTGTGCGTTTCCGAAGAAGATCGAGTACCAGCGGGGTTCGATGCTGCGAACGGCGCACTCGTACTTCTCCAAAAGCCCCGGGTAGGTGCCTCCCGGCTCGAAGCGCCAGCCCTTTCGGATCGCGACACCCGTGCGATTCAGGAGCTGGTGCGTGGCGCGTAGGTCCATACCGAAAATCGCCATCTCGGGGTGTCTGAATCTCTCGACGAGGCCGATGGTGAATCCCCAACCGATGGAATGGGGATCCTCGGGCTGCTCCGGCGGCACGAGGGCGACGTGCCAGCCGTAGCGCTCGATGTCCGAGCGAACGCGAAGATCTCCTTCGTCGAGCTCCTCCCCTTCGCTCATTGCAACGCGGAGGACCTCATCCCTTGGTCTTGAGCTGCGCATCGTTCTCCCGGATGAAGATCCGGATGTCCTCGGCGAGCTCGAGCAGCTTGGTCCATTGCTCTTTGTAGAGGGTCACCGGGAAGCGCCCCAGGCCATAGACCGAGACGCCGCCCTTTTCGCTCACCTTTAGCGTAATGCCGCGACGGCTGCGTGCTTTTAGGGCCTCATTCTCCGCGCGCAGACGATCGAGCTCGTCACGGATCTGCTTGTCGTTTTGCTCGTCGGACACCGAGTTACCTCGCTGCGGGGCATGGAGCCCCGGGATTGGGGGCGAGCAACATACCCTGAGAAGGGCGGCGATGCCGCTCGATCGGTGGCTTGGGGAGGCTCTCCTCGCGGGGTCACCCCGCGGCACGTGTCAGCGCAGCGCCCGCTCTGGCGGCGAGAAGACCCGAGCGTGTTGCTTAGGAGCGGGCGCCCGTCTGACCGTCTTGCCGATTCTCGCGGCGCAGCCTGTTCTCGCGCAGCGCTCCCCGTAGCGACCAGAGCCCAGCCAACGCCCAGATCAGGGCACCAATCCGATTGAACAAGATGGACTTGGTGTCCGGGTTGAGCCAGCCATCGTACGAGAACCAGAGCGCAAATCCGAATAACAGGATCGGCAAAAGCCAGGGATTGTCGAAGGGCGTCGGCGCAGGCTTCTCGCTGCTCACCGCCTTCGACTCGGGGTCAAAATTAGAGGACGGCTCGGGGGGCATGGCAGGACTATAGGCGGCGGGCTCGGGGCCTCGCTACGGTCCGTGGCGGTGGCGCTCCAGGCCGTCCTCTTCGATCTGTTCGACACCCTCGTCGACCTGCACATGGACCGACTTCCCGAGGTTCAGCTGCGCGGACGTCGCATGCACTCGACCTATCCCTTTCTCTACCAAACCTTGTGCGGCCACCTCGACTCCACGCTCTCCTTCGAGGCGTTCGCCGAGGTCCTGGCTGCGGTGGATGCGGAAGTACACGCTGTGATGCACACCGAGCGCCGCGAGGTCCCGACACGCGAGCGCTTTCAGCTGCTCGTCGAGCGTCTCGCGCTTGAGGCGCCGGAGCTTCCGGAGCTCCTGACGCGGGTCCACATGGACCAATTGATTCGGTGCGTGAGCGTACTCGATCACCACGTCCCGCTCCTCGCGGGCCTGCACACCGGGCTTAAACTCGGCGTCTGCTCGAACTTCACGCACACTCCGGCGGCGGTGCGCGTGATCGAGGAGGCGGGGCTCGCGCCTCATCTTGACGCGATCGTCGTATCGGAAGAGGTCGGGGTTCGAAAACCTCGCAAGGAGATCTTCGACGAGGCGCTCCGGCGACTCGGAGTGAGCGCCGCCGAAGCCGTGCACGTGGGCGACAACCTCGCAGCCGACGTCGCCGGCGCAGCCGCGGTGGGCATGAAGGCGATCTGGCTCACGCGTTGTGTACGCGACACCCACGCTGCGCTGCGCGACTATCCTGGCCCCTGGCCCGCGGGCCGCGTGCACGACCTCGCGGAACTCCCCGGGGTGCTCGCGACCCTCTAGCGTTCTGCCCGCGCCGGCTGGCGGCGCTCGAGCCAAGCGCTCCCTCCCCGACTCGACACGGCCTTGGCGATCGTCGCGACGGAGCGGGGAAAGTCCCGCTCGACGCAGGAGGGAGACCGCGCTTGAGAGAGGTGACAACGATCACGGACGAAAATCGTGTCCTATGGCGGAATGGCGCGGTGCTCCCCAGCCACAAGGCGATGCTGCGGCCACGCCGCGGCCGTCGCAGGGGGAAGTCATGGTGGCACGAGATCCGGGAGGGGCCGGCACGATCGCGCACCGCCCGCGCGCCTCGCGCGGGAGACGAGAACGATTCCGTGATCGGCGCCAGCGCGCGCAGGTCTGCCGCACGCTGCTCGCCCGCATTGGTCTCGCCGACGCGTGGACGAACGAGGGTCCGGCGATCGAGTCCCCCGCCGATCTGCGTCGTGCGCTCGACCGCGTTCCGCCCGGCGCACTGACGCTATTGCTGCTCTGCTGGGCGGTGTGGGACGAGACGGCGATCCTGGCGTTTTCCGATGTGTTCCGCCTGGAGGAGGAGCAATTGGGCGTGGTCGGCGATCTCTTGTGCTCCGTCTCGCAGGGACCCGAGGCAATCGATCGTTGGATCGCGCGCTGCGTCGCGCCGGCAAGCTGAGCCTTCGGCTCAGAGATTTTCAAAGAAGTCGTTGCCTTTGTCGTCGACCACGATGAAGGCCGGAAAATCTTCCACTTCGATTCTGAAGATCGCCTCCATGCCCAGCTCCGAATACTCGATCACCTCGACCTTTCGGATGTTGTTCTGCGCGAGGATCGCCGCGGGGCCACCGATTGAGCCCAGGTAGAAGCCGCCATGCTTCTTGCATGACTGGGCGACCGCCTTCGAACGGTTGCCCTTGGCGAGCGTGATAAGACTTGCGCCTTGGCTCTGGAAGAGGTCGATGTAGGCATCCATCCGTCCTGCGGTCGTCGGACCGAAGGAACCGGACGCGTAGCCCGCCGGTGTCTTCGCGGGGCCGGCGTAGTAGATGGGGTGGTCCTTGGTGTACTGCGGCAGCCCGAGGCCTTGGTCGAGCCGTTCCTTCAGCTTCGCGTGGGCGATGTCGCGCGCGACGATCATCGGGCCTGTAAGAGATAAGCGCGTCTTGATCGGATGGCGTGACAGTGTCGCCCGAATCTCGCTCATGGGACGCCGGAGATCGATCTTTACGACCTCGCCATCCAGCTCAGCGTGGCTCAGCTCGGGCAGGTAGTGGGCGGGGTTCGTCTCCAGTTGCTCGAGGAAGACGCCGTCGTGCGTGATCTTCGCCTTGACCTGGCGATCGGCGGAGCAAGAGACCCCGATCCCGACTGGACAACTCGCGCCGTGTCGCGGCAGGCGGATCACGCGGACGTCGTGGCAGAAATACTTGCCGCCGAACTGAGCACCGATTCCGGTCTTCGACGCCAGCGCAAAGACCTTCTCTTCGAGTTCGGGATCTCGGATCGCATGGCCGCGCTTGTTGCCACGCGTCGGGAGGTCGTCGAGGTAGCGACAGGTCGCGAGCTTCACGGTCTTGAGCGTCCACTCGGCGGAGGTGCCACCGATCACGATGGCCAGGTGGTAGGGAGGACACGCCGCGGTACCGAGAGTGCGGAGCTTCTGATCGATGAACTTGAGGAGTGATTCTGGATTCAGCAGAGCCTTCGTCTCCTGGAACAGAAAGGTCTTGTTGGCCGATCCTCCCCCCTTGGTGATGAAAAGGAAGTGGTACTCGTCTCCGCTCACCGCATAGAGCTCGATCTGTGCCGGCAGGTTCGAACCCGTGTTCGTCTCGTCGTACATGGAGAGCGGTGCGAGCTGGGAATAGCGTAGATTCGTCTCTGTGTAGGTCTTGAAGATGCCTCGTGCGAGTGCCTCCTCGTCGTCCCCGCTCGTGATGACCCGCTGGCCCTTCTTCCCAATCACGATCGCGGTGCCCGTATCCTGGCAGGAGGGCAAGACCATGCCGGCGGAGATGTTGGCGTTCTTCAGCATCTGAAGCGCCACGAAGCGGTCGTTGTCTGACGCCTCGGGGTCGTCCAGGATCTTGCGCAGCTGGGCCAGATGACCGGGTCGGAAGAGATGGGAGACGTCGCGCACCGCCTCCGCCGCGAGACGCGAGAGCGCGGCCGTCTCGATCTTCAGCATCGGCTGGCCCTCGAAGCTACCCGTTGAAAGGCCTTCCGCACCGAGCGGGCGGTACGTCGTGGTATCCGCGGCGTGCGGGAACATCTCCTGAAACTGGAACTCCGCCACTTTTGCCTGGCCTCCTTGGAGCGAGAACAGCGTCGAGGGTAGCGTGCGCGGCGAGACATGGGCCCCGCCTACCTGACGGGAAGGGAGGCGGGTTGCGCTCCACGGACCAGAAAATCGCGTGCACCCCGTGCATGCGCGCGTCTTGGTCTGGTTTCGGCGTGCGTGGCGCTATGGCCGTCGGCGTGCCAGGGCAGTCGCCGCTACGCGCAGACGCTGCGCATCCGGGCCCTCGGCGCCTTCTGCAAAGCGCGCACGCTCGTCGGCCTGCAGGATCTCGGCAGCCGCAGCGAGCGCGTGATCCCCTTGGGCTCGCTCCGCCAGCTCGTCGGCGGAGAGCACGCCGCTCGCTGCACGAGCACGCGAGCTCTTCTCGGCTTTCGCCAGCACCGCCCCTTCCAATCCCGCGCGTAGGGCGCGCGCGAGGGCGCGACGCTCCGCGTCGGTATTGCCCGCGCCGCGCGCCCGATCCGCGTCTTGGAGCGCCCTGCTCATCGCATTTGGGGCAGGCCGCACTCCACGGAGCCGTCTTGAGAAAAGCGCAGCGCCGCCAGTCGCGACGAGGACGAGTCCCGCGAGCGCAAAGAGCGAGACGGCGCTCCCCCGTCGCTCCTCCGAAACAGGGGCGGCCGAAGAAGCGGCCTCGGATTGCCTTCCATCGAAGTCGAAGGCGTGGCTTGCATCCTCGCCGCTTTGCGACGCTACCGCGATCTCGATGGGCTGGGTCTTCGAAACTGCGAATCGCCGCGCCGTCGGGTCGAAAAACGAGAGCTCATACGAGGGAATCACGAGCCGACCGGGTCGCCTGGGAACGAGCTCGAAGGCAAAGACACGGCGCAGGTGCAGGTGCTCGCTGGGGTCGAAGGCGAGTTCGGGCGTGCGCGCGAAGACTTCGGTGGCGAGTCCGGCGCTCCCCTCGAAGGGAGTCTGGCCAAACGGCGCCGGAGCAGCCCAGAGATTCCCGTCACCAGTCAGCGTCAGCGTGACACGCACCGTATCGCCGAGGGCGACAGCCGACGGCTCCACCGCGAGCTTCACATCGACCGGGCCCACGAGTCCGCTCCAGGAGCGAGGCCGGCCCGACGGGGACGGGTCGTCCACATCGAGAGCCGAGGCCGGCACCTCGACCACGACGCTCTGGCCTGCGCCCCCCGCGGACGCGTAGAGCGCGCAGCTGAGACTCGCCCGGGGAATCTCGAGCCGTCCAGCCCGCATGGGGAAAAGCGCCCTCCGCTCCTCATACACCAGATAGGGTGTTCCTTGTTTGAGCAGACGCGTGTGCCCGGTGAGCCCCGGCAACCACTCTGCGCGGAAGCTTGGGAAGCTCAGGCCCTGTACCCAGCTCACGGTGCCGACGTCGGGCCGGCGCAGGACTCGCGCGATGTAGGCGACCTGCTGGCCAACCACGGCGCGCGAGGGAGTGACCTCGACGCTCGCCAGGCAGGGCGGGCTCCCGGCGCGCGCTGCCGTCGCAAGCGCGAGCGACACCAGAGCGTGAAGCCAGAGTCCTCGACCTCCCGGGCGCGCGAACGAGGAGGGGTTCACCATGTGGGAGTGCCCGGGGCGAGCCCCGGAGCCGGCTCCGTACGCGTCGCGCGACGAGCGGCTTGGCGCAGTGCGTGTCCCGGCTCCTCTGTGACGCTGGCGAGCCAGAGCCGCGCTTGCTCCGGGCTCAACACAGGGGCACGTCCAGGGCCCCTCGCGTTTCCCTGGGCACCCCCCAGCTCGCGTGGCGGCGCCCCGCCTGGCGGCGTATCCGATTCGGGTTCGCTTCCCGGTCTTTCTGCCTGGTGTGCCTGGAGGGGCGGGGCGCCTTGCGGCGACGTCGCGTGGGGCGCTTTCTCACCTCCCTTGTCCGCAGCTGCTTCTTTGGTTTTTTCGCGCTGGCTTCCCTTATCGCCGGACCGCTTTTCCGGCTCTCTCGCCTTCTGGGACATGTCCGGGGAGGGTGGGGGATGTTCGGCCAGGGCGCGCAGCGTCCACTCGAGGTTGAACTGAGTGCGCGGATCGTGCGGTTCAAGGGCGAGCGCGTCGAAGAATGCGTCCCGCGCTGCGGCGAGATCTCCCCTAGCAAGCTCTGCCACGCCGAGGTCGTACCAGGCGAGGGCGGCGACCGCCGGATCGTGCGCATCTAGGCCTGCCGCGAGATACGCCCGTGCGGCGTCCTCGTGCAGACCCTCGCGCGAGCGGGCCAAGCCGAGGCGAAGCAGCGCGAGGGGATCCGCGGGCCGCGCCCGCACGAGCGCCTCGAGCTCGTCGAGCGACATGGGCTCTCCCGGGAGCTCGGCCTGCGGCGCAGCGTCGGATGCGTCGGGCGCGGCGGGCTCGGCAGCGGGTACGAGCCAAAGCACCAAAAAACCTGAGAGGGCGGCGCTGCGGGGGCTGAGCCTCCGGGGCCGGAGACGAACGGGTCGAAGCCCCGCTGCCGTTTCGCTCAAGAGAAGCGCAAACGCGAATGCCGCAACGGGCCACACCCAGAGTCTCGGGACGCGGCGCTCGACGCTCATACCGGGGGCACTCGGCGCATCGCGCCGCAGTGTCGCCAAGAGGTGCGCCGAATCCACCGCTCCGAAGGCATCTGTCGGCTCGACCTCCCCCCCCGTCGCCGCCGCGAGGGCCGCAAGGCGCCCTCGGTCACGGCGCGAAATCACGACGCGTCCGGCGGCATCCAACAGCGCAACGCCGTGGTCGGGAACAATCGCCCCCGCCTCGGTTCCGAGCCCAACCGCGACCACCCGTACGCCCGCGCGTACCGCTTCGGGCGTCCCGAGATCCCCGGCATCCTGGCCCAAAGGGGCCTCCCCGTCCGAGAGGAGAAGCAACACCCGCGGCCGAGTGCTGCCCTCCTGAAAGGCCGTCACCGCTTCCCGCACGCCGGCACCCAGCTCGGAACCGCGGCTTTGCATGAGGTCACCGTCGAGCCCGGAGAGCATCTCCCGCAGGGCGCCTGCGTCCGGGGTGAGCGGAGTGAGCAGCACCCCGCGCCCGGCGAACGCGGCAAGCGCGGCACGGTCGCCCGGCCCGAGGCCCCCGAGGACGTCCCCCGCCACACGGACTGCCCGCTCGAGGCGGCTTGGGGGCGCGTCCCGCGCGTCCATGCTGCGTGAAACATCGAGCAGCACGACCAGATCAACGCCCGACACCATCACGCGTTCCGCGCGGTATCCCGCCCGCGGTCCGAGAAGTGCTAAGCCTACCGCCGCGAGCGCCAGCACGATCATCGCGTCCGCGCGCAGCCCGGTCGGCGGCACGGTGCGACCGAGCAAGGCGCGAAGGCGCGCGCGCGCGCGCAATCCTCCAACCAAGGCCAGGGCGCTCCCCAGGCCCACGATGGCACCGATAGCGGGGAGCCACTCCGGGTGAGAGAAAGCGCGGGCAATCAAGGCAGGCGCCTGCCGACGAGCCGGGCAAGGACGATCTCGAGGACGATCGCTGCGCCCGCTGCGGCGAGTGCGGGCTCAGGGGTTGCCCTGCGCTCGTCACGAGGCGGATCGCTGCGCGCGACGCGCTCCAGCGAGTCGATCTCGCTGTAGACGGCTTCCAGCTCGCGCGGGGTTCGCGCGCGAAAGAAGCGTCCTCCCGTCGTGTCGGCGATCTGCTGCAGGGTCTCGACGTCGAGGTCGTGTCGCTCGAAGTGCAGCAGCGTGCCCGAGCCATCGTCCGCGGCCATGGGAACCGCGCCCTCGGAGCCGATTCCCACGGCGTGCACCCGTACTCCCGCAGCGCGGGCGAGTGCGGCGGCCACGTCGGTCGGCAGCGAGCCAGCGTTTTGACGTCCGTCGGTCAGGAGCACCACCACGCGGCCCGCGACCGGTGCTCGGAGCGGATCGGTGGGTCCGGCGCCGTCGGGCGGCATGGCGCGTTTTACCGCGAGCGCGAGCGCATCGCCGAGCGCGGTCGCCTCTCCCGCCATCCCAGCTTTGACCTCGAGGGCGGCCGCCTCAAGCAGGCGCCCGTCGCTTGTCAGCGGACACTGCGTGAAGGCGGTCTCGCCGAATACGACGAGCGCCACGCGATCCCCGTCGGCGACTCGCGTCCGCGCGAAGCGCGCCACGACTTCACGCGCAAGATCGAGCCGCGTGCGCGTGTCGCCATCAATCGCGGCATCGAGGGAGCGCATGCTTCCGGAGGTATCCACGACGAGCACAAGGTCGAGGCCTCGTCCTCCTTCCACGAGCGAGCGCCGCAAAGAGACAGGTCCCGCGAGGGCGAGGGCGAGGGCGAGGAGCGCAGCCGCGCGCAGCGCGAGCGCGAGGGCACGCACCGGATCGCGCCCGCGCGCCCCCGCTTCCGCAGCCTCCCAGAGGGCGGGCCACGCAAATGACGAGGGTTGCCGGCGCAGCCTCCAAAGTACGGCCGCGACGGCGAGAAGCACGAGCGCTGCGCCGAGCCCGGGGCGCTCAAGCGCGTCGACACCGAAGAGTGCGAGCCACGGCGTTTGCCAGAGCGCGGAACCCATCACGAACGCGGCGTCGGAAGGCTGTCGCGCACGAAGGCAGTGGCAGCCTGCAAGTGGGAACGCACGGAGGCCTCGTGCGTGGCGGCATCGGGTCGGAAGCGCGCCTCGTCGAGCGCTTCGAGCAGTCCAAGAAAGGCGGGCCAGCGCGCGTGCCTGAGGGAAGGCGTCGCGGCCGCACGCAGCTCCGGCGTCGTCGCGCAGTGGGTCGGTGCCCGGAAGTGGCGTGCGCCGTACCGGCGCAGGGCGAGTGCTCCGGAGTCGGCGGCACGTCGTACATCGGACTCGGCTGCCGCGGCGTCGAGCGCGCTCAGCGTTTCTTCCCAGTCCGCAGGGGCCTCGGGCGAAGACACCTCATGGCCGATGCTGCGGCGGAG
>Ga0074046_10000544_pt1 | contig 34592 bp, 31 predicted proteins | sample BogForMeECP23OM3_FD_94441 | JGI IMG/M metagenome (GOLD analysis project Ga0074046, IMG submission 94441) | Bog forest soil microbial communities from Calvert Island, British Columbia, Canada - Bog Forest MetaG ECP23OM3 | ecosystem: Environmental > Terrestrial > Soil > Wetlands ... | reverse complement strand
GTGGCAGGTGTTGGGTTCGAACCAACGTAGGCTGAGCCGACGGTTTTACAGACCGCTCCCTTTGGCCACTCGGGCAACCTGCCGTGTGCCGCAGCGCTGGCGGCTCAGAGAAGGATAGCCCAAGACGAGACCAGACGGTACGCCGACCGTATTTCAGCCGCTCCGGCCCGCATCGCGGCGCGTTCGGGGTGACGGTCTGTCCTGGCGCGTCTAGCCTTGGAGCCGTGGCATCCCAAGAGTCTTCCTTTGACATAGTGTCCAAGCTTGACCGCCAGGAAGTTGACAACGCGCTCAACCAGGCGGCCAAGGAGATCGGCACGCGGTTCGACTTCCGCGGCGTCGGCGCGTCCATCGCCTGGTCCGGCGAGCACGCCGTCGACATCCGCGCCAACAGCGAAGAACGCGCTATGGCCGTCCTCGACGTCTTCAAGGACAAGCTGGTCAAGCGCGGCGTATCACTCAAGACCCTGGACCCGGACGACCCCAAGCTTTCCGGCAAGGAGTACCGGATGAGCGTGGCCCTCAAGGAGGGCATCACCCAGGACAACGCCAAGAAGATCTCGAAGATCATCAGGGACGAGGGCCCGAAGGGCGTTCGGGCTCAGGTCCAGGGCGAGGAGCTTCGCGTCTCGGCGAAGAAGAAGGACGACCTGCAAGCGGTCATCGCGCTGCTGAAGGGCAAGGAGTTCGACTTCGCCGTGCAGTTCGTCAACTACCGCTGAAACGCGCTAACTGCAGTTCCCTTTACCCGGCGTGTCAGCCGGCGCTTGGTGAGTCCTCCTCCTCCGGCCATAGCTGGATGCTTTGGCGGGCTGCGTCAAGGATCAGTTGTGCGTCGATGCCGACCCGCGTTTCACCGATCCCGTACATCGGCCACTGGCAGATGAACTCCAGCGGCCCGCCTGGCGGCAGCGGCCACGCCCACCACCGCAAGAACTGAGAGTGCAAAGTGCCGCCGCCACCGCGTGATTGCAGGATCGGCCCTGCTGGCTCGGAGTCACCGCGTGGTCTCCCGCTGACGGCCTTCCGGCCATCGGAGAACTGCAAACTGATCTGGAAGGACTGCGCTTCGGTGAGCCCGCGTCTCAGCGCATCGGGCACAGGGTCTTCATCGAGGCTCGGAGCGCCCGGCCGGATGCGGCGGACCAGGAGGAATTCAAATCCCCTGGTGTAGGCCCATATTCCAATGATCGCTAGCGCGGCCTGCCCGGACCGGTCAAAGCGCAGGGCCTCGATCGGCACGATGCCAGGAAGTTCCGCCTCCGGCGGGTTCCATGGGTAGTGCACCCGGCGCGGCGCCGGTTCCGGGGCTGATGATTTGCGGAACAAGCGCATGGCATCAACCTTCACCCCGCGTTCCCCGTCGTGCAACTGGCTGAGTGAGGCTGTAGTCCGCACGCGGCGCCTGCCGGGATACCCGTCAAAAGGCTACCGCGCTACGCTTTGCTGCATCGTCGTGGTGGGGAGGCGCCGGTGATGGCAGGGCCGGGAGACGAGATGGCAGCACAAGCAGGAGACGGTGACCGCCTGCGCACGTCGCGCGCCGACCGCGAGCAGGTGATCGGCACCCTTAAGGCCGCATTCGTGCACGGCCTGCTGGACAAGGGCGACTTCGACCTGCGGGTGGGCCAGGCGTTGGCGGCGCGGACCTACGCGGAGCTGGCCGCGGTCACCGCCGGCATCCCCGCCGGGCCGGCCCCTGCCCAGTCGCCGGAGCCTGCCCCGGCGCAGGACCAGCAGCCAGTTCTGCGGCCCGGCCCGGTGATCATGGCGGCAACAGTGCTTTGCGCAGGCATATGGGGGGTCGCGCTCCTCACCGTCAAGGGCGATAACCGGGTGGCTGGCTACCTGATCTTTATGACCACCCTGACCTATTTCCTGGTTTTGATCATAGCCGGGGGGCATATGCTCGCGTTGCGGCATGACAAGCGCTCCGGCGGGCAGCTCCCGCGGCGGCCAGCACCTGGCGGCGGCGGTCAGGCATCCCGGCGCCTGCCATCGGCCGACCAGGCGGGACAGCTCCCGCCGGTCGATCACGGTCAGCAGCACACCGCCGAAGCTGCACGATGCCGCCCTTTCCGCCGATCCACGAGGCCGTTCTTTTCGCCGATCATTGCCCGGCTCGCGGTCAGCCAGACTGTGGCGGACTCGTCTGGACTCGCACAGCCTCCTGAGTTCGCCAACTACCGGTGAGCGGCGCTCAGCGGCGGTAGCCGGCCAGCGCCTCTAGCCGGCGGATCCGCTCGCCGGTGGGCGGGTGCGTCAGGAACAGCCGGGCGAGGCCCTCGGGGCGGAACGGGCAGGCGATCATCAGGTGGCCGACCGAGGTCCGCGGGCCGTCCGGGGCCAGCGCGAGCTCCGCCGTCCCGGCGTCGATCTTGCGCAGGGCGCTCGCCAGGGCCACCGGATCGCCGGACAGCAGGGCGCCCGACGCGTCGGCCCGGTACTCGCGCTCCCGGGTCACCGCCAGCCGGACGACGATCACGGCGACCGGGCCCAGCACCAGCATCAGCAGCGTCTCGAGCCGGCCGAGGCCCGAGCCAGGCCCGGAGGCCACAGAGCCAGGCCCGGAGGCCACGGAGCCAGGGCGCGCGGAGCCGGCCGCAGCCGGGCCGGAGCCAGCGGCCACGGTGCGAGCGGATTTCCCAGCACGGGCGAACCTGGCCAGGCCGGCCGGGAACGTGATGACGGTCGCCAGGCCCGCGGACACCGAGGAGGCCAGGATGTCCCGGCCGGACACGTGCGCGAGCTCATGGGCGAGCACGCCGCGCAGTTCGGCCTCGTCGAGCACCCGGAGCAGGCCGTCGGTGCAGCAGATGGTGGCGGTGCGCGGGCCGCGGCCGACGGTGAACGAGTTCGGCTGGTCGGCCGGCGACAGGTACAGGCGCGGCACCGGCAGCCGTCCGGCCTTGCTCAGCTCCCGCACCAGTCGGTAAAGCTCGGGCTGCTCCACCTCGCTGACCGGCCGGGCCAGCATCGCGGACAGCGCCAGCCGGTCACAGCAAGCGAAGACGGCCGCGACCAGCACCGCCGCGATCACGATCGCGACGACCGCGCCGCCCGCGCCGGCCGCCGCGACCCCGAGCAGGGCGCACCCGGCGATCAGCAGGACCACCGATGTGGCCAGCCCGGCGCCCGCGCCAGCCAGTTCGGCTGCCCGCAGCGCGTAACCGCGCACAGCCATCTACCTCCCAGTGGCCACGCTCGCGTCCCGGCATGCCATGATGACAACGTTCCCGCAGGCGCATGACACTGCCCTCACCAGGGCACCAAGAGCTCGGGCGTGGACGCGGCACAGCGGAACACGTCCTGACTCCCGGCGACGGAGTTCTCACCGGACCATGTTCACAAATTACATTGGCGGCGCCAGGCCGAGTACGGGCCTGGGAAATTTCACAGGTCGTATGGAATATCACGGCTCGTAGAGGCGTTCCAGCGCCTGTTCCGGCGTAATATTTGTAGCGTCCTAACCGATGCCCCATGCCGTGGGGTGGTGCCAGGTGAGCGCCCGGCCGCGGTGTGCGGAGGAGGTCTTCCAGCTGTGACCAAGCAGGTCCAGAAGCTCGATCACGTCATCATCAGGTTCGCGGGCGATTCTGGTGACGGTATGCAGCTCGCGGGAGACAGGTTCACCCAGGAGACAGCCGTCTTCGGCAACGACCTGTCCACTATGCCGAATTTCCCGGCCGAGATCCGCGCCCCGGCGGGCACCCTCGCCGGCGTATCGAGTTTCCAGCTGCAGTTCGCCGATCACGACATCCTTACGCCGGGCGACGCGCCGGACGTCCTCATCGCGATGAACCCCGCCGCCCTCAAGTCCAACCTCAAGGACCTGCCGCCGGGGCGTGACCTGATCGTCAACACCGACGAGTTCACCAAGCGGAACCTGACCAAGGTCGGCTACGAGGGCAGCCCGCTCGAGGACGACTCGCTCGAGCCGTACAACGTGCACGCGGTGCCGATCACCTCGATGACCGTCAAGGCCCTGGAGGAGTACGACATCACCAGGAAGGACGCCGAGCGGGCGAAGAACATGTTCGCGCTCGGCATGATGTCCTGGCTATACGACCGGCCGGCGGAAGGCACCCTGAGCTTCCTCAAGGCCAAGTTCGCCGGCAAGCCGGAGATTATGGCGGCGAACGTGGCCGCGTTCCAGGCCGGCTGGAACTTCGGCGAGACCACCGAGGCGTTCTCGGTCAGGTACGAGGTCAAGCCCGCTCCGCTGGCGCCCGGCACCTACCGGAACATCAGCGGCAACACCGCCCTGGCCTACGGTCTGGTCGCCGCGTCCCAGCTGGCCGGGCTGCCGTTGTTCCTGGGCTCCTATCCGATCACCCCGGCCTCGGACATCTTGCACGAGCTGGCCAAGCACAAGCGCTTCGGCGTGCGCACGTTCCAGGCGGAAGACGAGATCGCCGCCGTCGGCTCGGCGCTCGGCGCCTCGTTCGGCGGCTCGCTGGCCGTGACCAGCACCTCAGGACCCGGCATGCTGCTGAAGGCCGAGACCGTCGGCCTGGCCGTGTCGGTCGAGCTGCCGCTGATCGTCTGCGACATCCAGCGCGCCGGGCCGTCCACCGGGATGCCGACCAAGACCGAGCAGGCCGACCTGCTGCAGGCGATGTTCGGGCGAAACGGAGAGTCACCCGTCCCCGTTATCGCTCCCGCCAGCCCGGCGGACTGCTTCAACGCGGCGATCGAGGCGGCCAGGATCGCGGTCAAGTACCGCACCCCGGTCATCTTGCTCTCCGACGGCTACCTCGCCAACGGCTCAGAGCCGTGGCGTATCCCGGACACCGCCAGCCTGCCCGACCTGAGCCAGGAGTTCGCCTTCGCCGAGCCGGCGGGCCCGGACAATGACGGGGACGCGGGCGAGTTCGAGCCGTTCCGGCGGGACCCGGTGACCCTGGCGCGGCCCTGGGCCGTCCCGGGCACCCCCGGCCTGGAGCACCGGATCGGCGGCATCGAGAAGGCCGACATCACCGGGACGATCTCCTATGACCCCGACAACCACGACCGCATGGTCCGGCTGCGCCAGGCGAAGATCGACGGGATCGCGGCCGACCTGGCGCCGGTCGAGGTCGACGACCCGGACGGGGCCGCCCGGCTTCTGGTGCTGGGCTGGGGATCCACCTTCGGCTCGATCGGCGCCGCGGTGAGGCGGGCCCGGAAGGCCGGGCACAGCGTGGCCCAGGCTCACCTGCGTCACCTCAACCCGTTCCCGCCGAACCTGGCGGACGTGCTCCGCCGCTACGACCAGGTCCTGGTGCCGGAGATCAACCTGGGCCAGCTCGCGCTGGTGCTGCGCGGCCGGTTCCTGGTCGACGTGATCTCCTACAACCAGGTCCGCGGCCTGCCCTTCCGGGCAGCCGAACTCGCCAGTGTCATAGAGGATGTGATCAGGCATGCCTGAGCCGAACGGGCACGGCGCGCCGGGCGGTGGGACAGCAGGCGCCGGCGACGGCGACGGGCACAGATTCGCCTCGCTGACCATGGTGCCGCGAGCCGCCACCCGTTCGGCGGCCAAAGATCTTAAATCCGACCAAGAGGTGCGCTGGTGCCCGGGCTGCGGGGACTACGCCATCCTGGCCGCCTTCCAGGCGTTCCTGCCCGAGCTCGAGGTGCCGCGGGAGAACATCGTCGTCATCTCCGGGATCGGCTGCTCGTCCCGGCTGCCCTACTACGTGGACAGCTACGGGATGCACTCCATCCACGGCCGCGCCCCGGCCATCGCCACCGGGCTCGCGGCCTCCCGGCCTGACCTGTCGGTCTGGGTCATCACCGGTGACGGCGACGCGCTGTCCATCGGCGGCAACCACCTGATCCACGCGCTGCGGCGCAACGTCAACATCAAGATCCTGCTGTTCAACAACCGGATCTACGGGCTGACCAAGGGCCAGTACTCGCCGACCTCCGAGCGGGGCAAGGTCACCAAGTCCACACCGTTCGGCTCGCTGGATCACCCGTTCAACCCGGTGTCGCTGGCGCTCGGCGCGGACGCGAGCTTCGTGGCCAGGACGATCGACTCCGACCGCAGGCACCTGACGTCGGTGCTGCGCGCCGCCGCCGACCATCAGGGCGCCGCGTTCATCGAGATCTACCAGAACTGCCCCATCTTCAACGACGACGCGTTCGCCCCGCTCAAGGAGGCCGGCGCGACCGCCGAGCGGCTGATCAAGCTCGAGCACGGCGAACCGGTCCGGTTCGCTGGCGGGTCGAAAGGCCTGCGTTTCGGCCGGCACGGTCAGCTCGAGGCGGTCGAGGTGACCGCGGCCGAGGAGGACACGCTGATCACCCACGACGCGCACCGCGCCGACCCGTCGTACGCGTTCGCGCTGTCCCGGCTGGACACGGCCGACTTCCGGCACACCCCGGTCGGGGTCTTCCGCCAGGTGGAGCAGCCGAGCTACGACCAGCTGATGGCGGAGCAGATCGACGCCGCCCGCAGCCGGAGCGGCCCTGGTGACCTGGCCGCCCTGCTCGCCGGCAACGACACCTGGGAAGTCAGCTAGCCAGTCTCAAGCCTGGCTGACCCCGAGCCGCTGGTGCACGATCTGCCGGGCGAGCTCGAGCACGGCAAGATCGTCGTGCAGGACGAAGTTGGTGTCGGCGGCCAGCAGGATACCGTTCAGCTCGAAGGCCAGCCGGTCCGGGTCCTCGCCCGCCGATAGCTCGTTCCTGGCCACGGCGGCCGCCGCGAAGCCGCGGATCAGGTCGCCGAACTGGGACCGAAACGATGCGATCAGGTCCTTGACCGGGCCTGGGCGGATGCCGATCTCCAGGGCCGCGCTGACCATGAAGTACCCGCCGGGGAACGTGCGGCGCTCCAGGTGCTCGAAGAACGCCTCGCACACCGCGGCCAGCTGACCGAGACCAGTCGGCGCCGCTAGCGCTGGCTGGACGACTTCGGTGTCGAAGATCCGGGCCGCCTCGGCCACGGTCGCCAGCTGGAGTTCGGTCTTGGAACCGAAATGCGCGTGCAGGCGGCTTTTGCTCATGCCGAGCTCCGCCGCCACGTGTCCGATGGACAGGCCGTCCAGCCCGTCGGCGGTGGCCAGCGAGGCGGCGGCGCGCAAGATCGTGTCCCGGGTCCGCTCCCCGCCGACGCCCGGCGGGGGCGGTCGACGGCGGTCCTGCGGCCATGCTTCACTCATTGTCTGGCAACCTACGGCCTCAGCCGGTCCGCTTCTCCACGAAGTCACACAGCGCCAGGAAGGCGGCCCGGGCCGGCATGTCGGGCAGCGCATTGATCCCGGTCCTGGCCTCGTGCACCCAGTGCAGCACGTCGGCGCGGGACTCCTTCATCGCGTGGTGACCGCGCAGCAGCGTGAGCGCCTCGTTGAGCAGGGCCTCGTCGGTCAGGTCCGCCTCGTCGAGCAGCCAGCGCAGCCGCCCGTCCGCCGGGGACTGCACCGGCGAGCGCAGCGCGTAGAGCACCGGCAGCGTCCGCACGCCCTGGCGCAGGTCGGTTCCCGGGGTCTTGCCTGACTGCGCGGAGTTGCTCGCGATGTCGATCACGTCATCGGAAAGCTGCCACGCCACGCCGATCTGCTCGCAGGCCGCCGCGATCCGGTCGGCGACCTCTCCCGGAGCGCCGGCGAACAGGGCGCCGAAGCGGCCGGACGTGGCGATCAGCGATCCCGTCTTCTCGGTGATGACGTGCATGTAGAAGTTCAGCGGATCCTGACCGGGGCGCGGGCCGATGGTTTCGGCCATCTGCCCGGTGACCAGCCGGCTGAACGTCTCGGCCTGGATCCTGACGGCTTCCGGGCCGAGCCCGGCGAGAATCTGGGACGCCTGGGCGAAAAGGAAGTCCCCGGTGAGGATGGCCACCGAGTTGTTCCACCGGGAGTTGACCGACGGCTGGCCGCGGCGAACCAGAGCCTCGTCCATGACGTCGTCGTGGAACAGCGTGGCCAGGTGGGTGAGTTCGATCGCGACCGCCGCCCGGATCACCCGCGGGTCCTTCGGATCACCGAACTGCGCGGCCAGCAGCACCAGCATGGCCCGGAAGCGCTTGCCCCCGGCCGCGATGAGATGCCTGGACGCCTCGGTCAGCAGCTCGTCGTCGGGGTGTGCCGTCTCGGCCAGCGAATCCTCGACCCGGATCAGGTCGTCAAGCACCTCCGCCGCGAGGGTGGAGTCCGGGAAATCCACGGGAACTGCGGTGATCACATGCTCTCCACGTCATCGGCACGCGCGAACGCCTCGAGCTTCCGAGTATGCCCGTTCTGCGCTAGACCAACCAGGGCCCGGCGCCGCACGAGCCGTCTGGCGCGATGCCGCGCGGGCGACCCGGCCTGCGTGTTAGGCAACGAACAATTGATTCGCCGCATGTCCGGCCAGGCTCAGGAGCGGTTGCGGCACGATGCCGAACACCAGGGTCGCCGCGACGCCGAGCCCGACCGCGGTGCCGGTGAACACGCTCGGCACCACCACTTCGGGTCCGTCGGGGATCGGGTCGCTGAAGAACATCAGCACGATCACGCGGACGTAGAAGAACGCCGCGATCGCACTGCTCAGCACGCCGACGATCACCAGCGGCGTCTCACCCGCGGCGATCGCCGCCTGGAACACGGCGAACTTCCCGGTGAATCCGCTGGTCAGCGGGATGCCTGCGAAAGCCAGCAGGAACAGCGCGAAGATACCCGCGATCAGCGGTGACGTGCGTCCCAGGCCCGCCCACCGGGACAGGTGCCCGGCCTCGCCGCCGGGGTCGCGCACCAGGGTGATCACCGCGAACGCGCCCACCGTGGTCAGACCGTAGGTGGCCAGGTAGAACAGGCTGCTCGACAGCCCCGTGACGCTGGTCGCGATGACCGCCGTCAAGATGAACCCGGCGTGCGCGATCGAGGAGTAGGCGAGCAACCGCTTGACGTCCGTCTGGGTGATGGCGATGACGGCGCCGACCACCATGGTGAGGACGGCGACCACCCAGAGCGCGGGCCGCCAGGACCAGAGCACGTTGCCGAACGCCACGTAGAAGACGCGCAGCAGCGCACCGAAGGCCGACACCACCGTGCAGGACGCCATCAGCGCGGTCACCGGCGTCGGCGCGCCCTGGTAGACATCGGGCTTCCAGGCCTGGAAGGGCACTGCGCCGATCTTGAACAGCAGCCCGACGCCGATCAGCGCGATCCCGGCGAACAGCAGCGTCAGGTTGGCGGTGCTGCTGGACGCCGCGGACGCGATGGCCGCCAGCGACACCGAGCCCGAGAAGCCGTAGAGCATGGCGATGCCGAACAGGAAGAAGGCCGAGGAGTACGCGCCGAGCAGGAAGTACTTCATGGCCGCCTCGTGCGAGAGCAGCCGGCGCCGCCTGGCCAGCCCGCACAGCAGGTACAGCGGCAGCGACAGCACCTCGAGCGCGACGAACATGGTCAGCAGGTCGTTCGAGGCCGGGAAGAGCATCATCCCGCCGACCGCGAACAGCGTCAGCGGGAAGATCTCGGTGTGCATGATCCCGGCCCCCAGGGCCTCGCGCTCCTCCGGGCTGCCGGGCGGCGCGGCCGCCTGCGCGGCGAACGGGCTGTTGCTCGTGTCGCCGATGAGCAGCACGCTGACGAAGGCGAGCACCACGATGGTGCCCTGGATGAACAGGGTGGGACGGTCGACCGCGACCGCGCCCATCGCGGCGACGTGGCCCGGGCTGCCGTCGGCGAAGATGTTCTTATTCGCGGCCACCACGATGGTCAAGATGAACGCGGCGGCCAGGGAGCCCAGCGCGAGCACCAGCTGGACGGCGCGGCGCACCGGACGCGGCACGAACCCCTCGACCAGGACGCCGGCCACCGCCGCGCCGAAGACGACCAGCATCGGCGCGAGCTGGCCGTATTCGATGTGCGGGGCGCCGATGGCGCCGTTGACGCTGCTAGCCAGGGCGGCATGCGCCGCGGGGCTAGCCAGGGCGGCATGCGCCGCGGGGCTAGCCAGGGCGGCATGCGCCGCGGGGCTAGCCAGGCCGGCATGCGCCGCGGGGGCGGCCAGGGCCGCCGTGTCGGCCAGAACCCCGGTCACGGTGCGATTCCCTTCTGCGCTGCGGTCGTCGTATAACCGGGGGCGGGATGGGCCGGCACCGGATCCGTCACGTGCACCTGCGTCATCGTCACGCGCACCGCGGGGTTGATGATGTCGAGCACCGGCTTGGGATAGACGCCGCCCGCGATGAGCAGCACGATCAGCGGCGCGGTCGCGAGCAGTTCCCTGGGCCGCAGGTCCTTCATCCCGGCCACCTCGTCGCGGACGGGCCCGGTAAACGTCCGCTGGTACAGCCACAGGATGTAGATCGCGGCCAGGATGATCGCGGAGGTGGCCAGGATGGCGGGCAGCTTGTACCGGGTGAAGGTGCCGACCAGGACGAGGAACTCGCTGACGAAGGTGGACAGCCCGGGCAGCGACAGCCCGGCCAAGCCGGAGACCAGGAACAGCCCGGCCAGCAGCGGGGCGACCTGCTGCACGCCGCCGTAGTCCGCGATCCGGTCCGTGCCCCGCCTGGCGATCAGGAACCCGGCCAGGATGAACAGCGCGCCGGTGGCGAACCCGTGATTGACCATGTAGAACGTGGCGCCGGATACGCCCTGGCTGGTCATCGCGAAGATGCCGAGCGCGATGAAGCCGAAGTGCGAGACCGAGGTGTAGGCGATCAGCCGCTTCATGGACTGCTGGCCGATCGCCACGACGGCCCCGTACAAGATCCCGATCACGGACAGCGTGATCACCAGCGGCGTGAAGTACTTCGCGCCGACCGGGAACAGCTCCCAGCAATACCGCAGCATCCCGAACGTGCCCACCTTGTCCAGCACGCCGACCAGCAGCACCGCCGCGCCGGGCTGAGAGGCCGCGGCGGCGTCGGGCAGCCAGGTGTGGAACGGCCACAGCGGCGCCTTGATCGCGAACGCGATGAAGAACCCGAGGAACAGCCACTTCTGCACGACCGGGCTCAGCGGCACATGGATCAGCACATTGAACAGGAACGTACCGTGGTGCCCGGTCACGGCGCTTTCCGTGGAGTACACGTACAGCGCGATGACCGCGACCAGCATGAGCAGGCCGCCGAGCAGGCTGTAGAGCAGGAACTTGACCGCCGCGTACTGCCGCTTGCCGACGCCGTAGCTGCCGATCATGAAGTACATCGGCACCAGCATGGCCTCGAAGAACACGTAGAACAGGAAGACGTCGGTCGCCGCGAAGACGCCGATCAGCATCGTCTCGAGCACCATCATCAGCGCGAAGTACGTCTTCACGCTGTGCCGCCCGGCCTCGGCGTCGTTCCACGAGGCCAGGATCACCACCGGCATCAGCACCGCGGACATGGCGATGAGCACCAGCGCGATGCCGTCCACGCCGACCGCGTAGTGCACGCCGAACGCCGGGATCCACGAGTAAATCTCGGTGAACTGGTAGTTCGGGCCGCCAACCTGGAACCGGACCGCGATGATGACGACCACGACCAGCGTCGCCAGCGAGAACGCCAGCGCCAGCCACTTGGCCAGCGCATTACGCGCCTGCCGGTCGGCCTCGGCGCTATCCTCCGGCAGCCCGGGAACCAGCATGATGACGATCGCGCCGAGCAGCGGGACAGCGCCCGCCACCGTCAGCCAGGGAAAGCCGTTCATCTACAGCCTCACCGCCAGGAGCAGGGCGACCAGCACAGCGGCGCCGAAGAACATGGACAGCGCGTAAGAGCGGACGAAGCCCGTCTGCAGCCTGCGCCATCGCCCCGACGTCCCGCCCACGGCCGCGGCGACCGTGTTCACGAGCCCGTCCACGCCGCGGTTGTCGAAGTACACCGACAGCCTGGTCAGCCACTGGCCGGGGCGCATCAGCACCGACTCGTTGAACGCGTCGCCGTAGAGGTCCTTTCGCGCGGCGACGGTGAGAGGCCGCCCCGCCGGAGCCGTCGCCGGTACCGGGATCCTTCCGTACATCACCCACGCGATGCCCACGCCGGCCAGGGCCAGCACCAACGCCACCGCCCCGGCGACGGTGACAAAGCCGTGCGAGGTCGGCGGTACCCCGACGACCGGGGCGAGGAAATCCTGAAGCCGATCGTTGATGATAAGGAACCCGCCGGCGCCGACCGAGCCGATCGCGAGCACGATCATCGGCGCGGTCATCACCGGAGGCGACTCGTGCGGGTGCGCGTTCTCGGGCCAGCGCTGCTTCCCGTACCAGGTCATGAGCATCATCCGGGTCATGTAGAACGCGGTGATGCCCGCACCGATCAGCGCGCAGATGCCGAGTATCCAGCCTCCCGTGCCGTGCTCGGTAAAGTCCGCCCCGATGATGGGGTCCTTGGTGAAGAACCCGGAAAACGGCGGGATGCCGATGATGGCGAGGTAGGCGAGGCCGAACGTCACGTAGGTGACCGGTAGGTAGCGGGCGAGCCCGCCGTACCGCCGCATGTCCTGCTCGTCGTTCATGCCGTGCATCACCGAACCCGCGCCGAGGAACAGCCCGGCCTTGTAGAACCCGTGCGCGAGCAGGAGCGCGATCGCGAACACGTACCCGGCCGGCCCGAGGCCGGCCCCCAGGAACATGTAGCCGATCTGGCTCATGGTGGACCCGGCCAGCGACTTCTTGATGTCGTCCTTGGCGCAGGCGATGATGCCGCCGAACAGCAGCGTGATCGTGCCCACCACGGCTATCGCTATCCGCGCGTCGGGCGTGAGCGCGAGGATCGGGTTGGACCGCACGAGCAGGTAGACCCCGGCGGTGACCATGGTGGCCGCGTGGATCAGCGCCGACACCGGCGTGGGGCCCTCCATCGCGTCCAGCAGCCAGGACTGCAGCGGCACCTGCGCGGACTTCCCGCACGCGCCGAGCAGCAGCAGCAGCCCGAGCGCGGTGGCCACGCCGCTGCCGGCGGAGGGCGCCGCGTGGAACACCCCGGTGAACGAGACCGTGCCGAACTCAGCGAACATCAGCATGATGGCGATGGACAGCCCGGCGTCGCCGACCCGGTTGACGATGAACGCCTTCTTCGCCGCGACCGCCGCCGAGGGCTTGTACTGCCAGAACCCGATCAGCAGGTAGGACGCCAGGCCGACGCCTTCCCACCCGGCGTACAGCACCAGGTAGTTGTCGCCGAGCACCAGCAGCAGCATGGCCGCGAGGAACAGGTTCATGTACCCGAAGAACCGCCGCCGCTCGGGGTCGTGGGCCATGTAGCCGACCGAGTAGATGATGATCAGCGACCCGACCCCGGTGATCAGCAGCACGAAGCAGATCGACAGCTGATCGATCAGCAGGTTCATGTTCACCTGGAAGCCCGCCACCAGGATCCACGAGTACACGTGCGTGTCCTGGCTGCGGTTGGTGTCCCCGAGCAGGGTGAAGAACGCGATCACGGCGTACACGAAGGCCGCGACCGGCATCGCGACGCCGAGCAGGTGCCCCCACCGGTTGGTGCGCCGGCCGCCGACCAGCAGCACCGTGGCGCCGAAGAGCGGGAAGACGAGCAGCAGCCACGACAGCCGCAGCGCGCCGGTCGCGGGCACGGTGATCTCGGTCGCGGCCAGCACAGTCACGGCATGACCAGCGGTCACGGCATGACCAGCGGTCAAGCCTGTCAACGTCGTCATCCCTTCAGCTCAGTACTTCAGCAAGTTCGCGTCGTCCACCGACGCGGACCTGCGGGCCCGGTAGATCGCCATCAGGATCGCGAGGCCCACGACGACCTCGGCAGCGGCCACCACCATGACGAAGAACGCGATGACCTGCCCGTCCAGGTTTCCGTGCAGACGCGCGAACGCCACGAACGCCAGGTTGCACGCGTTCAGCATCAGCTCGATGCACATGAAGATCACGATGGCGTTGCGCCGGACGAGCACGCCGACCCCGCCGATCACGAACAAGATCACGGCCAGCGCCACGTAATGCACGGGGCTCACGAGTCAGCCCTGCCTATCTGCCCGGACCCTACCTGCCCGGACGGGGCCTGCCCGGACGGGGTCAATGGGTCGGGCTCCCGCTCGCCGCTCCCCGCCGTAATCGCCGGTGTCCCTTCTTTAGGCCGAACGGCCGGTGGTGCTTCGATCACGTCACGGGGAGCCAGCACCGGGCTGACCGAGGTCTCGGCCGGCGTGCCGTCCGGCAGCAGGGCCGGCCGGTCCGCGGCGTCATGCAGCGCGTAGACCCCGGGCGACGGGTCGGGTGCCAGATGGCCGCTGGCCAGCCGCCTGGTGGCGAGGTCCCGCTGCGTGGGCTTGGGTTCCGTGCGCTCGCGGTGCGCGAGCACCATGGCGCCGAGCGCCGCGGTGATCAGCAGCGCGCCGGTGATCTCAAACGGGAACACGTAGGTGGTGAAGATCAAGGCGGCCAGCCCGGAGACGTTGTTCGTCCCGTTCGCCGCCGTGGACGGCGGCGCGGGGCCGATGGCCGCGTGCCCGATGGCGAGGGCCAGGATCACCAGCAAGCCGATCGCGGTGAGCCCCGCGGCCAGCCGCTGGCCCTTGATCGTCTCCACGATCGAGTCCGCCGAGCTGATGCCGATCAGCATGATGACGAACAGGAACAGCATGAGGACGGCGCCCGTGTAGACGATGATCTGCACGAAGGCGAGGAACGGCGCGCCCTGCATGGCGTACATGGTCGCCAGGCAGAGCATCACCACGGCGAGCATGATGGCGCAGTGCACCGCCCACCTGACCAGGATCATGGCCAGCGCGGCGCCCACCGAGGCGACGGCGAGGATCCAGAACAGGGTTTCCTGCGCGACGAAGTCGGTGCTGGTGCCGGCCGCCAGGACGCGCATCATCGGTCCTCACCCCCGTCCGGCCGACCCGCCTCGCGCACGTCCGGCGGAGCCCAGGCCAGCGAGGCGTCCGGAGATGATGCGGACACCGCGGGTCCGGAAGGCCCGCCCGGTCCCGCCATCCCCGGCGCCCGCGGGCCAGTCACCAGGCCGGCGGCCCCCAGGCGGTAGTAATCCTTCTCGTCGTCACCCAGGCGCATCGGATGCGGCGGCGGCTCCATGTCCGGCAGCAGCGGCACGAGCAGCTGCTCTTTCGTCCAGATCAGCTTTTCCCGGCTGTCGTCGGCGATCTCGTACTCGTTCGTCATCGTCAGCGCGCGGGTCGGGCAGGCCTCGATGCACATGCCGCACAGGATGCAGCGCAGGTAGTTGATCTGGTAGACGGCCCCGTACCGCTCGCCGGGGGAGAACCTGGCCGCCGCGGTGTTGTCCCGGCCCTCGACGTAGATGGCGTCCGCCGGGCAGGCCCAGGCGCACAGCTCGCAGCCGATGCATTTCTCCAGCCCGTCCGGCCACCGGTTGAGCTGGTGGTGACCGTGGAACCGCGGCGCGGTCGGCCGCCTTTCCTCCGGGTAGTAGACAGTCTCGGGCTTCCTGAACATCTCGGAGAAGGTGACCCCGAAGCCCTTGATCGGGTTGAGGAAATCAAGCACCTGTGACCTCCCGGCTGGAGGTTTCCGTATGGATGACACCAGCGTCCAGCCCGGGCGCGCCGCCCAGACCGACGCCGTGGTAGTGCGGCAGGTCCATCGGCGGCACCGGGAAATGCGTGTCCGGGCCCATGGCCACGGCCTGACCGGCCTCGCTGACATCGGCGGCCTCGGCTGCCGCGTACCTGGCCGCCCGCTGCTGCGCGGCGCTGTCCCACATCCAGGCCAGGACCAGGATCAGCACGATGACGAAGCCGAAGACGACGTACGGGGCCGTGGTGTGGGTGTCCAGCCGCCACGCGCGCACCGTCGCGATCAGCAGGATCCAGACGATGGAGACCGGGATGAGGACCTTCCAGCCGATCGCCATGAGCTGGTCGTACCGGACCCGGGGCAGCGTGCCCCGCAGCCAGATGTAGCAGAACAAGAAGATGAAGACCTTGATCAGGAACCACAGCAGCGGCCACCAGCCGGTGTTCGCGCCCGACCACAGCGACAGCGGCCACGGCGCCCGCCAGCCGCCAAGGAACAGCGTCGTCGCGAGCGCCGAGACTGTGATCATGTTGATGTACTCGGCCAGGTAGAACATCGCGAACTTCATCGACGAGTACTCGGTGTGATAGCCGGCCACCAGCTCGCCCTCGCCCTCGGGCAGGTCGAACGGCAGCCGGTTGGTCTCGCCGACCATCGTGACCAGGTAGATCACGAACGAGACCGGCAGCAGCCACGCATACCACTCGTGCTGCTGCGCGTTGACGATCGCGGTGGTGGACAGCGAGCCCGCGTACAGGAACACGGCCACGAAGGCCAGGCCCATCGCGATCTCATAGCTGATCACCTGCGCGGCGGAGCGCAGCGCGCCGAGCAGCGAGTAAGGCGACCCCGAGGACCAGCCGGCCAGCACGATCCCGTACACGCCGACCGAGCTCATCGCCAGGATCAGCAGCACCGCCACCGGCAGGTCGGTGAGCTGCAGCGGGGTGTAGTGATGGAAGATCGAGACTTCCGGGCCCCACGGGATGACCGAGAAGCTGATGAAGGCGATCGCCCCCGATATCACCGGCGCGGCGATGAACACCCACTTGTCCGCGGTGCGGGGGATCATGTCTTCCTTCAGCGGCAGCTTGAGCGCGTCGGCGACCGGCTGCAGCAAGCCGAAGGGCCCCGCTCGGTTCGGGCCGGGCCGGTTCTGCATCCGCCCGACGCCACGGCGTTCGGCCCAGATCATGAACATGGTCGTCAGCAGCAGGAAGAGGAAGACCATCGCGACCTTCAGCAGCACCATCCACCAGATGAGCTGGTTGAAGTCGCTGAGCGTCGGGTCTTGAGCGGGAGCGGCCAGCACCTGCGGCAACCCCCCTGCCTGCATCATTCCGGCCTCCTCAGCGTAACCATGGCGCCGTGCCCCACGCCGAGGTGGGCACGGATGGTGGTTCCGGCCGGGGCCGCGGCTTCCGGGTCACCGGGATACGGGACGCTCTCGGCCGTATTCGGGTCCGCGCCCGCCCGGGCCAGGCCCGCGGCCGGCAGCCAGACCACGTGGTCCGACATCGGCACGACCTCGACGGGCACCGTCACCGAACCCCGGTCGGTGGCCACGGTTACCTTATCGCCGTCGGCTACTCCGGCCTCGGCCGCGGTCGCCGCGGACATCCTGGCCAGGACCGGCCGGGCGGTCCCCGCGAGCGACGGCTCACCGTCTTGCATCGTCCCGCTGTCCAGCAACTGGCGCCACGTCGCCAGCCGGACGTCGAGCACGCCGGAACCCTTGACCTGGTGGGTCGGCGGGACGCCGGGCCAGGCCCCGGTCACCGCCGGCGGCTCGGGACGCGGGCCGCGCCAGGTGCCGAGCGCGGCCAGTTCGGCCCGCGCGGCCGCCGCGTCGGGCAGGCCGAGGTGCACATCCATCTGGTCGGCGATCGCGCCGAGGACATAGAGGTCGGTGCGGACCTCGGGAACCCGCAGCGCGGGGCCGAACGAGCCGCCGCGTCCTTCCCAGTTCACGAACGTCCCGGCCTTCTCCGCGACAGCGGCGACCGGGAAGACCACGTCAGCGCGGGCGGTGACCGCGCTCGCCCGCAGCTCGAGGCTGACGACGAACGGCGCGATCTCAAGTGCGTGCAGCGCGGCCTCCGGATCGGGCAGGTCGGCCGGGTCGACCCCGGCCACCACCAACCCGCCGAGTTCGTGGTCCGCGGCGGCCGCGAGCATCGCGGTGGTGTCGCGTCCCCAGTTGCCCGGCAGCGAGCTCTTGCCCCAGGTCCTGGCCACTTCGGCGCGCGCGGCGGCGTCGGTCACCGGGCGGCCGATGGGCAGCAGGCTCGGCAGCGCCCCGGCCTCCACGGCCCCCCGCTCACCCGCCCGGCGCGGCACCCAGGCGAGCCGTGCCCCCGAGGCGGTCGCGAGTATGGCCACGGCCGCGAGCGCGCCAGGCACCTCGGCCAGCCGCTCCCCGACGAGGATCACCGCTCCGGGGGCGGCCAGCGCCTGGCTGGCCGCACGCCAGGCAGTGTTGTCCGCGGGGGGCGACCCCCCGAGATCCCCCCGATCCTGGGGGGGAACCGTCCCCCCCAGACCCCCCAGACCCCCCAGACCCCCCTGGCCGCCGGCCGCCAGCGCGGTCAGCGCGGCGGTCTCGTCTCCTGGCTCGGTGGTCAGCAGCACGCCGGACAACTTGGCCAGCCCGGGGCTGGCCAGCGCGTCGACGGAGAACACCTGAAGGCGATGACGCCTGACCGCCTTGCGCAGCCGCAGGAAGACGATGGGCGACTCGTCCTCGGGCTCGAAGCCGGCCAGCAGGACGGCGGGCGCCTGCTCCAGGTCGGCGTAGCTGACGCCGATGCCGGCCCCGGCCACGCAGGCGGCCAGGAACTGCTCCTCCTCGGCCGAGTGCGCCCGCGCCCGCATGTCGATGTCGTTGGTGTCCAGGGCCACCCGCGCGAACTTCGCGTAGGCGTAGGCGTCCTCCAGCGTGAGCCGTCCGCCGGCCAGGACGCCGACACCGCGCGGATCGGGCAGAACAGCGTCGCGGGCCGCGGTGAGCCCGGCCGCGGCCACCGCCAGCGCGTGCGGCCAGGACGTCGGGACGAGCACTCCGGTCTCGTCCCTGACCAGCGGCGTGGTCAGCCGGTCGGGTTCGGTCGCGTAGGTGAACGCCCACCGGCCCTTGTCGCAGTTCCACTCCTCGTTGACGGCCGGATCCTCGCCGGCCAGCCTGCGCGTCACCCGGCCGCGCCGGACGTCGGTGCGCTGCCGGCAGCCGGAGGCGCAGTGCTCGCACACGCTCGGCACCGACACCAGGTCGAACGGCCTGGACCGGAATCGGTAAGCAGCGCCGGTGAGCGCGCCGACCGGGCACACCTGCACGGTGTTGCCCGAGAAGTAGGAGTTGAACGGCTTGCCCGCGGCGGTGCCGATCATCTGGGCGGGACCGCGCCCGAGGAACTCGATGAACGGGTCTCCGGCGATCTCCTCCGACGTCCGGGTGCACCGGGTGCAGGAGATGCACCGCTCGCGGTCCAGCAGCACCTCGGTGGAGATGGCCACCGGCTTTTCGAAGGTCCGCTTGTCAAAGGTGAACCGGGTCTCGCCCCGGCCGTTGGACATGGCCTGGTTCTGCAGCGGGCACTCGCCGCCCTTGTCGCACATCGGGCAGTCGAGCGGGTGGTTGATGAGCAGCAGCTCCATCACGCCCTGCTGCGCCTTGTCCGCGACCGCGGAGGTGAGCTGGGTGTGCACCACCATGCCCTCGGTGCACGCGGTGATGCACGAGGCCAGCGGCTTGCGCTGGCCTTCCACCTCGACCAGGCACTGGCGGCAGGCGCCGATCGGTTCGAGCAGCGGGTGTTCGCAGAACCGCGGGATCGCGATGCCGAGCAGTTCGGCGGCCCGGATGATCCACGTGCCCTTGGGCACCACGATCTCGAACCCGTCGATGGTGATGGTCACCGTGTCCTGCGTGGTCTGCACCGTCATGAGCTGCTCCCCCAGACAGTCGACGCCGCCGGGTCGAAGGGACAGCCGCCCTCCTTGTGGTGCTGCATGAACTCGTCCCTGAAGTAGTGGACGGCCGAGGTGATCGGGGGCGTCGCGCTGTCGCCGAGCGCGCAGAACGCGCGGCCGGTGATGTTGTCGCAGATGTCCAGGAGTTTCTCGATGTCTTCCTCGGTGCCCTGGCCGTGTTCCAGCCGGTCCAGGATGCGGACTAGCCAGAACGTGCCCTCGCGGCACGGCGTGCATTTCCCGCACGACTCGTGCTGGTAGAACTCGGTCCAGCGGAGCACCGCGCCGACGACGCAGGTGGTGTCGTCGAAGATCTGCACCGACCTGGTGCCGAGCTGGGACCCGACGGCGGCGACCGACTCGAAGTCGAGCGGCACGTCCAGGTGCTGGTCGGTGAGTATCCCCGCCGACGAGCCGCCGGCGGTCCAGAACTTGAGGCGGCGGCCGCCCCGCATCCCGCCGGACAGATCGAGCAGTTCACGTAGCGAAATGCCGAGCGGAGCCTCGTAGGTGCCCGGGGTTGTCACGTGGCCGGAGAGGTTGAAGATCCCGAATCCCTTGGACTTCTCCGTGCCCATGCCGGCGAACCAGTCGGCGCCGTTCAGCACGATCGACGGCACGCTGGCGATCGACTCGACGTTGTTCACGTTCGTCGGAAGGGCGTACACACCGGCCACGGCCGGGAACGGCGGCTTGTTCCGCGGCAGCCCGCGCTTCCCCTCCAGCGAGTCCAGCAGCGCGGTCTCCTCGCCGCAGATGTAGGCGCCGGCCCCGGCATGCACGATGACGTCCAGGTCGAGCCCGGAGCCGAGGATGTCGCGGCCGAGGTAGCCGGCCGCATACGCCTCCTGCACGGCGTGCCGCAGCCGGCGGATGACGTGCAGTACCTCGCCCCGGACGTAGATGAACGCGTGGCTGGCCCCGATCGCGTACGAGGCGATGGCCGCGCCCTCGATGAGCGTGTGCGGGGTGGCCATCATCAGCGGGACGTCCTTGCAGGCGCCGGGTTCGGATTCGTCCGCGTTGACCACCAGGTAGTGCGGCTTGTTGTCGCCCTGCGGCAGGAAGCTCCACTTCACGCCGGTCGGGAAGCCAGCCCCGCCGCGGCCGCGCAGCCCGGAGCCCTTCACGATCGCGATGACCTCCTCGGGCGGCATGCCGAGCGCCTTCGGCAGCGCCTGCCAGCCGCCGGCCCGCCGGTACCCGTCGAGGGTGAAGATGTCGGGCTGGTCCCAGTGCGCGGTCAGCACCGGGGTCAGGGTGTCGGTCACCGCGGCTCCCTCGCTTGGTCGCTCGCCGGGCCCGGCTCCGGCGCGGCCCAGCCGTGCTCCTTGGCGATCTTGAGGCCGACCAGGTCCGCCGGTCCCGCGGCCGGGCCCTCGGTGGCCAGGTCGTCGTTGAAGCCGGCCAGGATCCGGGACGCCTCGCGCCAGGTGACCAGCCGCCCTGGGCCCCTGGTCGGGGTCACCGTGTTCCCTGTGCGCAGGTCGTCGGCGAGCTGGCGGGCTGAGGCCGGCGTCATGTTGTCGAAGAACTCCCAGTTCACCATCATCACCGGCGCGTACTCGCAGGCGGCGTTGCACTCGAGGTGCTCGAGGCTGACCTGGCCGTCCTGTGTGGCCTCGTCGTCGCCCACGCCGAGGTGCTCGCGAAGTTCGGCGAGTATCTGGCTGCCGCCCATGACCGCGCACACCGTGTTGGTGCACACGCCGACGTGGTACTTGCCGACCGGGCGGCGCTTGTACATGGTGTAGAAGCTCACCACCCCGGTCACCTCGGTCTCGGTCAGCCCGAGCTTGCCCGCGCAGTACTCGATGCCGTCGGCGGAGACATAGCCTTCCTCCGACTGGACGAGATGGAGCAGCGGCAGCAGCGCCGACCTCGGCCCTGGGTACTTGCCGATGATCTGTGCCCCGTCCGCGTCGAGGCGAGCGCGTACATCGTCGCTGAACGGCATTACCGGTCCACGCCCCCCATCACCGGATCGAGGCTCGCGATCGCCGGGATCAGGTCGGCCACCTGGCCGCCCTCGCACATCGCGGCGACCGACTGCAGGTGCGTGAAGGACGGGTCGCGGAGGTGCACGCGGTACGGCCGGGTTCCGCCGTCGCTCACCACGTGCGCGCCGAGTTCGCCGCGGGGGGATTCGATCGCGGCGTACACCTGGCCGGCCGGCACCCGGAAGCCCTCGGTGATCAGCTTGAAGTGGTGAATGAGCGCCTCCATGGACTGGCCCATGATGTGCGCGATGTGCTCCGGCGAGGGACCGAGGCCGTCCGGGCCGAGCGACAGCTGGGCCGGCCAGCCGATCTTGGCGTCCCGGATCATGACCGGATCCTTCGCCGGGCCGGGCGAACCGCGGGCCGCCAGCCGGTCGATGCACTGCCTGACGATCCGTAGCGACTGGTCGATCTCGTCCATCCTGATCAGGTACCGGCCGTACGCGTCGGCCATGTCGTTGACCGGCACGTCGAACTCGTAGGTCTCGTAGCCGCAGTACGGCTGGGACTTGCGCAGGTCCCAGGGCAGCCCGGTCGACCTCAGGATGGGACCGGTCACGCCCAGGGCCATGCAGCTCGCCAGGTCGAGGTAGGCGATGCCCTTGTTCCGGCCGATGAAGATCGGGTTGGCGTCGATCAGCGTGCGCAGCTGGTGGACGAGTTCCGGCGTGCTGTCGAGGAACGCGCGTATCGCCTCGAGCGCGCCCGGAGGCAGGTCCTGCGCCACTCCGCCCGGCCGGATGTAGGCGTGGTTCATCCGCAGGCCGGTGATCAGCTCCAGCAGGTCCAGGGTGCGTTCCCGCAGGCGCGCGCCCTGCGTGTAGATCGTGGTCGCGCCCAGTTCCAAGCCCATCGGGGCGATCCCGCCCAAGTGCGAGGAGATCCGGTTGAGCTCCAGCATCAGGACCCTGATGATCTGGGCGCGTTCGGGGATCTTGTCCTCGATGCCGAGCAGCCGCTCGACCCCGAGGCAGTACGCAGCCTCGTTGAAGAGCGGCATCAGGTAGTCCGCCCTGGTGCAGAACGTGACGCCCTGGGTCCAGGTGCGGTACTCCATGTTCTTCTCGATGCCGGTGTGCAGGTACCCGATGGACGGCCGCACCTCGACGACCGTCTCGCCCTCCAGCGTCAGGATCAGCCGGAGCACCCCGTGGGTGGACGGGTGCTGCGGACCCATGTTGATGACGATCCGCTCACCGCTCTCGAAGTCGTCCGACTGGGTGGCAGCGGCGACGATCTCGTCCCAGTCCTCGCCGGTGGCCGTGTAGACGCGGCCCTCGGCGGCCTCGGCGTCGCTCGCGCCGGCCGGCGCGTGCGGCATGCTGCTCGTCATGCGTAGTGCCTCCGCTCGTCCGGCGCGGGGATCTTGGCGCCGCGGTATTCGACCGGGATGCCGCCGAGCGGGTAGTCCTTGCGCTGCGGGTGACCCTTCCAGTCATCCGGCATCTGGATCCTGGTCAGCGCCGGATGGCCGTCGAAGATGATCCCGAAGAAGTCCCAGGTCTCCCGCTCGTGCCAGTTGTTGGTCGGGTACACGCCGACCAGCGTGGGGATGTGCGGGTCGGCGTCCGGCGCAGTCACCTCCAGCCGCACCCGGCGGTTGTGCGTGATGGACAGCAGGTGGTACACCGCGTGCAGCTCGCGCCCGGTGTCCTCGAGGTAGTGCACGCCGGACACCCCGGTGCATAGCTCGAAGCGCAGCGCCGGGTCGTCGCGGAGCTTCGCCGCTACCTCGGGCAGCCGCTCCCGCCGGACGTGGAAGGTCAGCTCGCCCCGGTCGGCGACCACCCGCTCGATCGCCTCGCGGAACCCGATCCCGGCCGCCTCGAGCGCGCCGGCCAGGGTGTCGGCCACCTCGTCGAAGTAGGAGCCGTACGGCTGCGGGCTCTCGATCGGAGGCACCCGGTGCACCCGGAGCAGGCCGTAGCCGGAGGTATCCGGGGTGCCGGACACGCCGAACATCCCGGTGCGGATGACCGGCTCGGCGAGCCGCTCCTCACCCAGTCGTGCCGGGAGGTTGGCGTCGGCTCCGCTGGCATTGTCTGGGCTGGCATTGCCTGGGCTGGCATTGGCTGGGCTGGCATTGCCTGGGCTGGCATTGCCTGGGCTGGCATTGCCTGGGCTGGCATTGCCTGGGCTGGCATTGCCTGGGCTGGCGTCGCCCGCGCTGGCGGGCGGCACCGGCCCCTGCGGGGCCTGCGAGCCGTGGGTCTCCTCGGACCCGGCCTTGGGAGTCTCCTCCGGCCGGCTCACAGCTCAGTTCCATCGGGTGCGGGCAGGTGCACGGGCCGCAGGCCAAGCCGCGCGTTCTCCAGTTCGATGATCTCCCGCTCGCGGTCCTTGCCGAGCTTCATGTTCATGATCTTGTCGTGCAGCTTGAGGATCGCGTCGAGCAGCATCTCCGGCCGCGGCGGACAGCCGGGCAGGTAGATATCTACCGGGAGGACGTGATCACAACCCTGCACGATCGCGTAGTTGTTGAACATCCCGCCGCTCGATGCGCAGACGCCCATCGAGATGACCCATTTGGGGTCGGACATCTGGTCGTAGATCTGCCTCGTCACTGGCGCCATCTTCTGGCTGAGCCGCCCGGCCACGATCATCAGGTCCGCCTGGCGCGGGGTGTTGGAGGCCCGTTCCATGCCGAACCTGGCCAGGTCGTGCTTTGGGCTGCCGGTCTGGAACAGCTCGATGGCGCAGCAGGCCAGGCCGAAGGTGGCCGGCCACACCGAGCGTGCCCGGGCCCAGCCCGCCGCCTTCTCCACCGAGGTCAGCAGCACGCCGCTCGGCAGCTTTTCTTCAAGACCCATGGCTAATCCCATTCCAGGCCGCCGCGCCGCCAGATATAGGCGTACGCGACGAGCACGGTGGCGACGAAGAACACCATCTCGACCAGGCCGAAGGCGCCGAGCTTGTCAAAGGCGACCGCCCAGGGATACAGGAAAATGATCTCGATGTCGAACAGGATGAACAACATCGCGGTCAGGTAGTACTTGACCGGCACCCGGCCCCCGTGCGGCGGCGTCGGCGTCGGCTCGATGCCGCACTCGTAGCTTTCCAGCTTGGCCCGGTTCCACCGCTTCGGCCCGGCGAAGGCCCCGAAGGCGACGGAGAAGACGGCGAAGCCCAGCGCGAGCAGGGCGAGCACGAAGATCGGAACGTACAGCCTCATCGATGTTCGCTCCCTCCGCGGGCCAGATGCCAAAGCCTTATCCTAGGGACTACCTGCATAGCTACTCACTCAGGGTTAGGTGCGAGTCTGGACAGGCCGTTGACCAGCCGGTCTGCCGCGTCACCACGCGGATCGGTCAGGTTGGCGAGCAGCTTGAGCGCGAACCCCATCAGGGCCGGACGCGCCATGCTGTGCCTGGTCGCGAAGCGCATCAGATGCGGTCGGCCGATGGCCTTGACGAAGACGCGGCCAAGCGCGTAGTAGCCGCCGTAGGCCTGGCTGAGTGCGTGCGGGTACCCGGCGAGCACCCGCTCGGTCTCCGGCCGCCGGGCCCGGGCCAGCGCCTGCGTGATCGTGCGGGCCAGGATCTCGCCCGACTCCATCGCGTACGCGATCCCCTCGCCGTTGAACGGGTTCACCATGCCGCCGGCGTCGCCGACCAGCAGCAGGCCGTTGTAGTAATGCGGGGTCCGGTTGAAGCCCATCGGCAGCGCCGCGCCGCGTATCGGCTGGGTGCGGTTCTCTTCGGTGAAGCCCCACTCGGCCGGCATCCCCTTCAGCCACTGACGCAGCAGGGCGTGATAGTCCGTGTTGCCGAACGCGGCGCTGGTGTTCAGCAGCCCCAGGCCCACGTTGGAGGTCCCGTCGCCCATGCCGAAGATCCAGCCGTACCCGGGCAGCAGCCGGTCGCCGTCCCACAGGTCGAGCCACGACTCCAGGTAGTCGTCGTCGTGCCGCGGGGTCTGGTAGTACGTCCGGACCGCGACGCCGAGCGGCCGGTCGTCGCGCTTGCGCAGGCCCATCCCGACGGACAGCCGCGACGAGTTGCCGTCCGCCGCGACGACCACGCGCGCTCTGTACTCTCGGGGGGACGACCCCCCCAGCCCCCCCCGCTCCCGGGGGGACCCATCCCCCCGGACCCCCCTTGGGGGGGTTCCACCCCCCGGACCCCCGGGGACCCCCCAGACCCCGGTGATCCGGCCGGTGCGCTCCCCGAGGACGGGACCGGTCACGGTGACGCCCTCAAGCAGCCTCGCGCCGGCCTTCTGCGCCCGGCGGGCCAGCGTCTCGTCCAGGTCGTGACGGGTCCGGACCAGGCCGTAACCGGGATAGCTGGCCAGCTCGGGCCACGGTAGTTCCATCCGCTTGCCGGCGCCGATGACCCGCAGGCCCTTGTTGCGCACCCAGCCGTCCTGCTCGCTGACGCTGATGCCCATGCCGACGAGGGCCTTGACCGCCCGCGGGGTCAGGCCGTCGCCGCAGACCTTATCCCTGGGGAACCTAGCCTTCTCGAGCAACAGGACGTCTAGCCCGGATTGCGCCAGGTAGAAAGCGGTCGTGGCGCCTGCTGGCCCGGCGCCGACGACGATGACGTTCGCCTCGTCGGCAGGCGGGCGGCGGCCGGGAGTAGGCCCGGGAGTAGGCCCGGGAGTAGGCCCGGGAGTAGGCCCGGGAGTAGGCAGAGCAGCGTCGGGCCCGTTATTCGGGCGGGTTTCGGGGGGAGCGTGTTCGGTCACTTGATCAGATCCTGGTGTTCTTGTGAACCGCTTCACAAATTCTTTGCCATTAGTTTAGACCCAGCCGGTCGCGGCTTTCCTCTCGGGTCATTTCGGCTGGGGGTCAGCTGCGGCGGGCCACGTGCACGGCCACCACACCCATGCTCAGGTCGCGCCAGCGCACCGCCGACCAGCCGGCCGCTTGGATCATGCCGGCCAGCTCACGCTGGGCGGGCCAGTCCGTGATCGACTCGGCCAGGTACTCGTAGGCTTCCGGGCTGCGGGCCGTCCGCCGGGCGATCGCGGGCAGGACATTGATTAGATAACGCCGGTAAAGCATATCGACCGGGCCAATCGTGATCGTGCTGAACTCGCACACCACCAGCCGGCCGCCCGGCCGGGTCACCCGGCGCATCTCGGCCAGGGCCGCAGCCGGGCCGGCCACGTTCCGCAGCCCGAACGAGATCGTCACCGCGTCGAACGCCCCGTCGCGGAACGGCAGCCGCAGCGCGTCGCCGGCCACGAAGCTCAGTCTCCCGGGGGGACGATCCGCCCCAGGCCCCCCCTGCTCTTTCTCCCGGGGGGAACGATCCCCCCCAGCCCCCCCCTGCTCTCTCTCCCGGGGGGACCCATCCCCCCGGACCTCCCTTGGGAGAAGCTGCCCGCCCCCCCGTACCCCCCTGGGCCCGGCCAGCCGGGCGCGGCCGGCCTGCAGCATGCCCAGCGAGAAGTCACACGCCACGCAGTCCGCTCCGGTGGCGGTGAAGGTCAGCGAGGAGGTCCCGGTGCCCGCCGCCAGGTCGAGCACCCGCTCGCCGGGGCCGACGCCGATGATCCGTGCCACGGCGCGCCGCCACAGCCTGACCTGCCCGGCGGAGAGGATGTCGTTCAGCAGGTCGTAGCGCCCGGCGATGGCGTCGAACATCGCCGCGACGTCACCGGGTTGCTTGTCAAGGTCGGCACGGGCCATGAGCCCACCCTATTGTTCTGCTGAAATCACAGCAGCGCGGGGCGCTCCCAGGGCTTCCTGGCCGAGCACGTGCTCGGCCAGGAAGGCGAAGATCGTCTCGTACCAGATCCGCGCGTTGCCCGGGGTGAGGATCCAGTGGTTCTCGTCGGGGAAGTACAGGAACTTGGCCTCCGCCCCGTGCCGCGACAGGTCCCACCACAGCCGCAGCGCCTCGCCGACCGGCACCCGGTAGTCCTTGTTCCCGTGGATGACCAGCATCGGCGTGCGGATCTGGCCGATGTGCCGGTGCGGCGAGTTCGCCTCGTACATCGCCGGGCTGGTCAGCGGGTCCCCGAACTGCGGCCGCCAGAACATCGGGTGGTCCGTGGTGCCGAACACCGCCTCGAGCGTCCACGGCCCGGCGTGGCTCACGATCGCCTTGAAGCGGTCGGTATGGCCGGCCATCCAGTTCGCCATGTAGCCGCCGTAGGACCCGCCCATCATGGCGACCCGGTCCGCGTCGATGTCCGGACGGGCCAGGGCGGCGTCGGTGACGGCCATGATGTCGGCGCACGGCCTGGCGCCCCAGTCGCGGTGCCCGCGGGCGATGAACTCCTGGCCGTATCCGGTCGACAGCGCCGGGTCGGGCAGCAGCACGGCGTAGCCGCGGGCGGCCATCAGATGAGGATTCCACCGCCAGGACCAGGAATTCCAGCTGCTCATCGGCCCACCGTGCACCCAGAGCAGCAGGGGCGCCGGGCGGTCCGCCGACGCTGCCTGAGGTAGCACGAGCCAGGACCGGATCGGCTGACCGTCGTCCGCAGTCGCCTGCACCTCCTCCAGCCGCCCGGGCACGGTAAGCGGGACACCGGGGCACTCCAGCGCGGCCGGCTCGGCCCCCGTGGTCAGATCGATACGGACCGGCGTGGGCGGTGAGTCCACCGTCGCCCGCAGCGCGTACAGGTACCGGCCGTCCGGCCCGGGGTTAAGGTCGGTATACGCGCCGTCGTCGCCGGTCACGCGGGTGACCTCGCCGGTTTCGGTATCCACGCGGAATACCGGCCGCCTGCCCCCGTCGTCGGCGGCGAAGTACAGCACACGGGAATCGTGCGACCAGGCCGGTTCGGTCGGCCACCGGTCGTAGCCGGGCAGCAGATCGCGGCCCGCCTGGCCGGCCTCGTCCCAGCCGCCAGCGTCCGAACCGCCAGTATCTGAACCGCCAGTATCTGAGCCGCCAGCGTCCGAACCGCCAGCGTCCAGCACGACCAGGGTCTCCTCGATGGGCTGCTCGGCGGTGGCGTGCCGTTCGCGCTGGCAGACGATGAACCGCCCGTCGGGCGAGACCCGCGGGCCGGAGAAGTCGAACTCGGGCCCGGACAGCAGCACCCGCCGCTTGCCGCTGGCCACGTCGATCATGACCAGTTCGCAGTGCGACTCGCCCGCGGGGTCCCAGTGCCACCATCCGGTGACGACCGAGGTGCCGTCCGGTGTCAGCTCGAACGCTTCCTCGTCGAGGGCCCGTCCCGGCTCGGGCGTCAGATCACGCAACCGGGTGGGTTTCGCCACCCGTTCGGTCCCTTCGTGCTCTTGATCTTCTCCACCCTCTTCGGCGCCGGGCCAACCGATGTCCGTTTCCTGCACCTGGTCGGGGTCGACGGCGAACAGCCTGGGCTGGTCCGGCCCCAGGTCGTGGTCCCAGTACCTGACCGGCGCCGACTCGTGCAAGATGGCGGTGATCCCGGCGTCCTTACGCTCCTGGCGCAGCCGCGCGTCGTCCTCCGCGGTGCTCTCGTTTCCGGCGCTGCTAGCCCGGGGGGACACTCTGCCCCCCGGGGACACCCCGGACCCCGAGGGCCCGGAACCCCCCGCCATGGGCAGCACCGGCGACCTGACCACGATCCCGCCGGCGTCCCTGGCCACCTCGACGGCCGTCACGCCGCCGGGCAGGGCCGCCACCACCCGGGCCTCGCCGCCGGCCGCGGGGAGCAGCCACAGCGCGGCGACATCGTCGGAGTCGCCGCTCGGCCCGGTCTTGTTCCGGCCGGGATCGGGGCGCCTGGAGGTGAACAGCAGCGACCCGTCGGGCAGGAAGCGCGGGCTGGCCTCACCCTCGGCGGACCGGGTCAGCCGCCGGGCCGGGCCGCCGTGGGTGTCGATCCGCCAGATGCTGGTCAGGTACTTCTTGGCGTCGGCGCTCAGCGTCTGCACGGCCGCCGCCAGCCAGGTCCCGTCCGGGGCCAGCCGCAGCGTCGCCACCCGCGGTATCGCCACGAAGTCGCTCAGGTCATGGAACGGGGTAGAACCAGCACTCACATCTAGCTCCCGGTCTAACGTCGATATGCCGCAATTCGGGTCATACCCCCACCGTGCACGTGCACCCTCGGCGGCGCAGTCCCCAGCCCGCATGATCGTGGACATCTACCCGCGCGATCACGCGGGTAGATGTCCACGATCCTTGATTTACCGTCCCCACTGCGCCCGATATGTCGGGCGAGATAAGGCTGGCGCGGCCAGCTAGGGCCGGGGCCAATCGAACAAGCCTGGGGCGTGGGCCGCGGCCGCGAGGGTCAGCTGGCCTCGGTGATCATGGCGGCGCCGACCGTGGCGTTGGTGGTCTCGTCGATGAGGATGAGGCCGCCGGTGGTGCGGTTCCTGGCGTACGGGTCGCAGAAGATGGGCTGGGTGAGGCGGAGCCTGACCCGGCCGATCTCGTTCAGCCCCAGCTGGGTCGCGGACTCGTCGCGATGCAGGGTGTTCACGTCGATCCGGTAGTGCAGGTCGGTGACGATCGCCTTGACGGTGCGGGATGTGTGCTTGACGACCAGCCGGCTGCGCCGGGCCAGCACCGCCTCGGACGACATCCAGCAGACCATCGCCTCGATGTCCTGCGCGGCGGCCGGCCGGTTGTTCGGGCGGCAGATCATGTCGCCGCGGGAGATGTCCACGTCGTCGTCCAGCAGCAGGGTCACCGACATCGGCGCGAACGCCTCGGGCACCGGCGTCCCGGCCGCCTCGATGCGCCGCACCCGGGTGGAGAAACCCGACGGCAGGTGCAGCACCTCGTCGCCGGGCTTGAGCACGCCGCCGGCCACCTGGCCGGCGTAGCCGCGGTAGTCGTGCAGGTCGGCGTCGGTGGCCGCGTGCGGCCGGATGACGTACTGCACGGGGAACCGGACGTCGATCATGTTGCGGTCCGACGCGATGTGCACGTGCTCCAGGTGGTGCAGCAGCGAGGGCCCGTCGTACCAGGCCATGTTGGCGGACCGGTCCACCACGTTGTCGCCGTGCAGCGCGGAGATCGGGATGAAGGTCAGGTCGCCGATGTGCAGCCGCGCCGCGAACGCGGAGAAGTCGGCGCTGATCCGCTCGAACACCTCGGCCGAGTAGTCGACGAGGTCCATCTTGTTCACGGCCAGCACCATGTGCGGCACGCGCAGCAGCGTGGTCAGGAACGCGTGCCGCCGCGACTGTTCGGTCAGCCCGTTGCGCGCGTCCACCAGCACGACCGCGAGGTCGGCGGTGGAGGCGCCGGTCACCATGTTGCGGGTGTACTGGATGTGGCCGGGGGTGTCGGCGATGATGAACTTGCGCCGCGGCGTCGCGAAGTACCGGTAGGCGACGTCGATGGTTATACCTTGCTCCCGCTCGGCCCGCAGCCCGTCGGTGAGCAGGGCCAGGTTGGTGTAGTCCTCGCCGCGGTCCCGGCTGGTCCGCTCGACCGCTTCCAGCTGGTCGGCGAAGATCGACTTGGAGTCGTACAGCAGCCGCCCGATCAGCGTCGACTTGCCGTCATCGACCGAGCCGGCCGTCGCGAACCGCAGAATGTCCATCAGAAGTACCCCTCGCGCTTGCGGTCTTCCATCGCCGCCTCGCTGGCCCGGTCGTCGGCCCGGGTCTGGCCGCGCTCGGTGATCCGGGTCGCCGCCACTTCCGCGATGACCTCTTCCACCGTCCGCGCCGAGGAGGAGACGGCCCCGGTGCAGGTCATGTCGCCGACCGTCCGGTACCGCACCGTGGCCGCGTACAGCGGCTCGTCCTCGCCCCGCGTCACGTAGGGGTTCTCGGCCAGCAGCAGGCCGTCCCGCTCGAACACCTGCCGCTGGTGCGCGTAGTAGATGGACGGGATGTCGAGTTCCTCCCGCTCGATGTACGCCCAGACGTCGAGCTCGGTCCAGTTGGACAGCGGGAACACCCGGATGTGCTCGCCGCGGCGCAGCCGCGTGTTGTACACGTTCCACAGTTCCGGCCGCTGGTTCTTGGGGTCCCACTGGCCGAACTCGTCCCGGAACGAGAACACCCGCTCCTTCGCGCGGGCCTTCTCCTCGTCCCGCCGCGCGCCGCCGAACAGCGCGTCGAACCGGTGCTCCTCGATCGCGTCGAGCAGGGTCACTGTCTGCAGCCGGTTCCGGCTCGCGTGCCGGCCGGTCTCCTCGGCCACCCGGCCGGCGTCGATGGACTCCTGCACCGACGCGATCACCAGCCGGACACCGAGTTCGGCCGCCCGCCGGTCGCGGAACTCGAGCACCTCGGGGAAGTTGTGCCCGGTGTCCACGTGCATCACGGGAAACGGGATGCGGGCCGGCCAGAACGCCTTCTCGGCGAGCGCCAGCATCACGATCGAGTCCTTGCCCCCGGAGAACAGCAGCACGGGCCGCTCGAACTCGGCGGCGACCTCGCGCATCACGTGGATGGCCTCGGACTCGAGCACGTCAAGCTGGGACAACTGGTAATCAGGGCGCATGCGTGACTTCCCGGATCGCTTGCTTCAGGGTGCCCGCGAGCGCGGGCCGACAGACCAGGATATCCGGCATCAGCAGGTCAGGCTGGTTATAGACGAGCGGGGACCCGTCGATGCGGGACGCGTAGAACCCGGCCGCCCGCGCCACCGCGACGGGAGCGGCGGTGTCCCATTCGTAGAACCCGCCGCCGTGCACGTAAGCGTCCACCTCGCCGTCGATCACCGCCGCCACCTTAGCTCCCGCTGATCCCAGGGGAACCAGTTCAGCACCAATAAGATCGGCAATATTCCGAACGAACTGGGGTGCCCGCGTCCGGCTCACCACGATGCGAAGCCTGGCCGGCGCCTCGCCAGCACCACCAGCCCGGCCCGACGCCTCGCCGACCCGTCCGGACACCCCACCGTCACCATCAGCCCCACCGGACGCACCGTCACCACGATCCGGGGTGCTATTACCGCAACGATGGAACATCGATGTCGTTGTAGCGACATCGATGGAACATTGCTGTCGTTCAGCTGCGGGGACGGTGGACAGGACCCGGCCTTGGGCGGGGAGCGCGACGGCGCCGGCGGTGAGGTCGCCGGGGCCGCTGGCGTCGCTCCTTTGCCACAGGGCGACGTGGACGGCCCAGTCGGTGCGGCCCGGCTCGCCGAACTCCCTGGTGCCGTCGAGCGGGTCAAGGATCCAGACCCGGCGCGCGGTCAGGCGCGCGGGGTGGTCGGCGCCCTCCTCGGACAGGACGATGTCCCCGGGGCGCCGGTCCGCTAGCTCCCGGGTGAGGAACTCGTGCGACAGCCGGTCACCCGCCTGGCGCAGCACGTCAGGATCCCCGCCCCGAGCCCGCAGCTCGACCAGGCGCCGACCCGCCCGCTCGGCCAGGTCCCGGGCGAGCGCGTGATCGTCGTCCCGGGCGAGCGCGTGATCGTCGCGGGCGAGCGCGTGATCGTCGCGGGCGAGCGCGTGATCGTCGCGGGCGAGCGCGTGATCGTCGCCGGTGATGTCGCCGGTCATCGGGGCAGCTCCTCGGGCCAGTCGGCGTGGTAGATGTTCTGGGCGGCGACCAGGCCCTGCGTGATCAGCGTCTCGGTGGCGTCGGCGGCGCGGTCGATGAACAGCGGCAGTTCTTTGCGTTCGGCCGGGCTGAAGTCGCGCAGCACGTAGGCGGCGGCCTCCATCCGGCCCGGCGGCCTGCCGATGCCGAACCTGACCCGGTAATAGTCGCGCGTGCCGAGCGCCTGCGTGATCGAGCGGAGACCGTTGTGACCGTTGTCGCCGCCGCCGAACTTCAGCCGCACCGCGCCGAACGGGATGTCGAGCTCGTCGTGGATGACCACGAGCCGGTCCGGCGGGACCTTGTAGAACGCGGCCAGCGCCGCGACCGGCTTACCGGACAGGTTCATGTAGGAGCGCGGCCGGGCCAGCGTGACCGGAACCTCGGCGAGCCGGCCTTCGGCGATGTCGTTGCCCGACCGGTGCGCCTTGAAGCGCACTCCGGCCCGCTCGGCGAGCAGGGCCGTCACCATGTGTCCCGCGTTGTGCCGGTTGCCTGCGTACTCCGGCCCCGGGTTGCCGAGGCCGGCGATTATCCAGCGTTCCCCGGTCAGCCGGCCTGCGCCCCTTCGCTGTCGGACGACGACTCAGCCAGCGCCTCCGGCGCCTCCGGCACCTCCTCGCCGGCTTCCTCCTCGGGCTCCTCTGCGGTGGTCCGGGCGATGACGGCCAGGACCAGCGTCTCCGGCTCGACCTGCAGGGTGACTCCTGGCGGCAGCCTAAGGTCGCTGGCGTGCACCGCCTGGCCGATGTCCATGCCCTCGACGTCGACGTCGATGCCCTGCGGGATGTTCGTCGCCTCGGCCTCCACCGGGATCTGCACGAGCTGCTGGTTGAGCATCCCGTCGCCCGGGGCGATCTCGCCGACGATCCGGACCGGCACCTCGATGGTGACCTTCTCACCCCGCCGGACCAGGATCAGGTCCACGTGCTCGATGATGTTCCTGACCGGATCGCGCTGCACGGCCTTCGGCAGGGCGATCTCACTGCCGTTCTTGAGTCCCTCGACGCGCAGCAGCACGTTCGGCGTCTTAAGCGCGAGCATCAGGTCGTGCCCGGGCAGCGTCAGGTGCCGGGTCTCGGTGCCGTGTCCGTACAGCACGGCGGGCACCCGGCCCTCACGGCGGCTGCGACGGGCAGCCCCCTTACCGAACTCGTTACGAGTCTCGGCAGTGATCTTGACCTCGGGCACGGTGCTTTCTCCTCACCTCAACGTGCAATGCGCGTTCGAAGTGTAGCCGAGAACGCGAGCGCGCGCGGATTCGGCCGTTCCGCTCTTCTCCTTGGCGAGCCGATATACCGCAGCAGGACTTATAACTCCCCCGGCATGGTGTCCGGCTTGATCTCGCCCGGCATCGTGTCCGGCTTGATCTCGCCCGGCATCGTGTCCGGCTCGGCCTCGCCCGGCATCGTGTCCGGCTCGGCCTCGCCCGGCATCGTGTCCGGCTTGATCTCGCCCGGCATCGTGTCCGGCTCGCCGCCCTCGGGACCAGCCTCGCTCGCGCTGATCTCCCGGATGTCCGTCAGTTCCCCGGCCAGAGCAAGATTTCCCATGATGATCCTTTCCTTTCCATGGCCCCCGGAACCAGGGCATACCTGCGAGGAAACGCGCAGCATCGTATCCGTCATGTCGCCCAGAATCTGCCGGAACGGTGTAAATCTCGTGTTTCTGAGTTAGGCGGCGGTGCTGTCGCAGGTCCAGGCGTCCAGGTCGATTTGATCGCTGCCGTCCTGGCTTGGCGGGATGGCAGAAAATCTGGCCTTGAGGAACTCGCGGCGGAG
>Ga0074046_10000543_pt1 | contig 34635 bp, 25 predicted proteins | sample BogForMeECP23OM3_FD_94441 | JGI IMG/M metagenome (GOLD analysis project Ga0074046, IMG submission 94441) | Bog forest soil microbial communities from Calvert Island, British Columbia, Canada - Bog Forest MetaG ECP23OM3 | ecosystem: Environmental > Terrestrial > Soil > Wetlands ... | reverse complement strand
TCCGAAGGAATCGTGCCTACGGAGCTTTCCGAAGCGCTCGACGGGCCGCTGTTCTCATCCCAATAGACCGGATCGCCGCTGGGGACGACCGCGTTCTGCAGGTTGAGCCAGTAGGTGGTGTTGCCAGCCACGGCCACGTTCAAGCCGGTTACCGTGATCTTGTCGATGTCATAACCAAACTGGTTGGTCGAAATGAACTGGTCAGTGACGTTCTTGCCGCTGGCCGTGCCGGAACCCAAAACGTTCCCGCCGTTTTCACCAGTGGTGATGGACCAATCCACCGAGCTCAGTACGTCGCCCGGGAATTCCCAAACGCCGAACATGAAGCCGGAGACCCCAACGTCGTTGGCGCCGGTGGTGAAGGTGTCGCTGACGATGTAGCCAAAGTTAATGGTCCAAGCATCGGTTGTGCCGTTGATGGCGCCGTTGCTGTAGTCGGCGAAAGCCGGTACCGCAGCCAGTGCCAGGCAGAGAATTGTGAGCGAAGCAATACGCATTTTCAAGATCAAACCCTCCTAAGGTTCAATTCGCGAACTAACCCACATCCCCCTATCTCCAGGGGCGCTATCGGAAAAGCAATTAAGGGGCCACCGTAACTCCAACAAAACAGCTTGGTTCAACGCTTAGATGTGCAGCTGTTTGCGATTATGTTCTAGGGAATTACCCTCGAAGGCAGCCTCAAGTTGGCGGGAATAAACGTAATAGTGCGACTATTGTAATGAGTTCTCGGTTCCGAGATGGCATCCAAAGCGCATTCGGACTAACAAGCACTTCACGCCCTTGGAATGTCGAAATCTCGCTTGAGTTCCTTGCAATCACGGACTACGGGTAAGCCGTGGCCCTAGTCTAGTTCACCTCCTGGTGTAGGCTTAACCCCGCCTTGTGCGTTAAGATAACTGACTGCACTACGGCAGAACCTCGACCATTAACACAATGGATTTCCTCAAAGGAGCGCTCTCATGAGCAGTACGGTTTCACCCGTTCCCAAAGGCTTTCACACGCTGACCCCACATATCGTGGTGAACGACGCGAAAGCGGCAGCCGAGTTTTATCATCGCGCCTTCGGCGCTGAGGTGATGGGGCTCAGTTTTGGGCCTGACGGCAAAGTAATGCATGCCCAAGTCAGAATCGGTGATTCCATCCTGATGTTCGCTGACGAGTATCCAGAATGGAACTCACCGGCGCCGTCCACGACGAAGACCGATACTTGTGTACGCCTGCATCTTTACGTTGAGGATGCAGACAAGGTATTCGCCTCAGCGGTGGAGGCTGGTGCGCAAGTCATTATGCCGGTGATGACGCAGTTCTGGGGTGATCGTTACGGCCAGGTGCTTGATCCATTTGGGCATCGCTGGTCAATCGCCACCCACGTAAAGGATCTGACGCAGGAGGAGATGAAAGGGGCGGCCGAGGAAGCCATGGCCAAAGCGATGGCCAAGAAGACGAGTGCATCATAGATCGGGAGGGCGCTTGGGGCCAGCTCATCAGATGCTGGCCCATATTCACCCCAGCATACTCCGAAGTCTCAGTCTAACGCGGTTGTAGTTTTGCTGCGGCTTCGAAACACTCACGCGAGTGTTCAGGATCTCCGAGCTTCTTATACACGTAAGCCATATTGACCAGCACCTGGTATTTGTTCTTATCGTCAGGATCCATTGCGCCTAACGCCTTCTTGTAGTGCTCGAGTGCATCCGCCAGGTCCCCGCGCTGGTGCTCGTAGAGAGCGGTCTGCAGGTTACTAGTCGGCTCGTTGGGATTGATAGCCATCACGTTACGGAAGTGGGGCAGCGCTTCTGACCAATAGCCTTGCTTCACCAATGCATCCCCAAGAAGGGACTCCGCATACCAGTTGGCTGGGCTGGTGACTTCCATGGTGTGTGCCCACAGTTTCGCATTGTCCAACCAATAGCCGAGTTGACGATGCGTAACGGCCATCAGTGCGAGCAAGACCACGATCGTGGTTCCAGCCAGAAGCGCAGTGGGCAGACGGCATTGCTGGGCCCATACGGCCACGCCCCAACAGATCATGATGAATAATCCGATGAAGGGAAGATAGGCATAGCGGTCGGCGATGGCCTGCCGGCCCACCTGAACGATACCGACCATGGGCACCATGGTTCCAAGGAACCAAAACCAACCTACGACAAGATACCTGCGCTGCCAGTTGAGAGCGACAAACCCGGTGATGGTTACCAGCAAGAGAGCGCTGGCCGTCACCTCCCAGAGTCTCAAAGAATTACCGGGATGGGGATACAAGAGCGCGAGATGTGCCGGCCAAAAGGTTTTTCCCAGATAGCGCGCGTAGGCGACAATCGCATTCCCAACTCGAATCCAAAAGGTATAGGACCAATTGGAGGGGCGAGCCACCCCTTGCGCTTTCATCGTCACTGCGGCGTCCATCGCGATGATGAAGAAAAGCGGCACTTTTTCCCATATCAGTTGGGATAGGCTTCTCGCTGGAATAACGGTTTGGATCGCCGTTCCGGAAGCCGGCTCCCCAGCCGAAGCAAACATCCTTTGCAATGGCCAGTAATCCCACAGCAGCAGAACAAAGGGGAAGGTAATCACCTGAGGCTTGGCCGTCAGCCCCAAAACAAACAGTGAGGCAAATCCTAAGTACCGCCCCACGCGCGGCTCACGCGCATACCACCGATAGACGCCCAAAGCGAGGAGGAAAAACACCATGCTGAGCATTGTCTTGAGTTCGGCGACCCAAGCCACCGATTCGACATTCATGGGATGCAGGGCAAACAGCGCGGCCACGACGAAACTGCGGGCGGAATAACCCGTCGCCCGTTGCAGCACCCAGAACAGCAGTAAAACGTTCACTACGTGCAAAAACACGTTTACGACATGGTGTCCGGCGGGGTCGAGCTGAAACAACTCGACTTCCGCAGCGTGCGATATCCAGGTCAGTGGATGCCAATTCTGAGCATAGAAGGTGGACAAGGACCACCTGACCATATGCGAGGTCAGCCCTTTGTTAACGTGATCATTGTCCACGACATAAATGGTGTCATCGTAGTTGATGAACTTGGCCTTGTGGACCGGGTAATAGACGCCAACGGTCGCGACCGCAAGCAGAAGGCTGAACAGAAATGTGCGCGTCCCTTGCGAAGAAAGCAAGCCTTTGTGGACTGGGGTGGAGAAGGATTCGATGGCGGTTGGGATGACCGAGGACATGGAGACTTCAACACTCACCGAGAATTATAAATGCGCGGCTGGCATCTAGTTGAGGCTGAGTGGCGGGCTACTTCTCCCGTCCAGGTTCTCTGCTCATTTTTTGTTCATACGCAAGAACTCGCGGCGCTGGTTCTCGGCAGCGGCAAAGCTCTCGGCGGCGCGGACAGGATCTCCCAGATCGCGGTAGGCATAACCCATGTTTACCCAGGCGTCGTCTCGTAACTTAGCCATGTTCCAGATGTCGTTCTGGGTTATATCTATCACTTTCTGGTACTGAGAAATCGCTTGCTGGAGGTGGTTGCGCTTTTGTTCGCAAAAGCCGAGGAATAGGTAAGACCGGGGATCGTTAGGATAAATTGCTTCTGCCAAACGGAAGTGCACCATCGCGTCTTCGATGTGCCCCTGGTCCATTAGGGCCGCGCCCCAGTTGTCCTCCGCGATCCAATTGCCTCGGGTGACCTGCGATGTATGGGCCCAAAGTGTGACATTGTCGCCCCAGTAGCCAATCTGGCGATGCGCAACCGCCGCCACCGCCGGTAGGACCGCGAGGCTGGAAGCCGCCAGCCACGCGGTGGAAAAATGGCGTTGCTGTGCCCAATCGGCAAGCCCCCAACAGATCATGATGAAAAGGCCCACGAATGGCAGATACGCGTAGCGGTCGGCCATGGCCTGGGCTCCGACTTGTACTAAGCCAATCATGGGTACCATTGTTCCCACAAACCACAGCCACCCCACGAGCAGATACCGGTGGCGACGGCCCGCGAAGACTAACGCCGTGATGACAAGCAACAACAGCAGGGCCGCGCACACCTGCCAGACCGCGAACCAGGAGTGGGGATACATGAACGCGAGGTGCGACGGCCAGATAGCCTTGCCCAGGTATCGCACGTAAGAAACAATGGCGTTCTCGATCCGGAGAAGAAACGGATAAGTGTTCTGCGACCCGCTCATGGCGCCGCCAACCCGCTGTGCAATCACTGTGATAACAGCGCTTGCCGCGGAGAGCGCGAATAGTGGCACCTTTTCCCACACCAGCCAGGAAAGACGTCTGGCCGGTAGGACTGCAGGTGTGAGCGTGGCGGAGGGTCCTTCGTCTTTAGCGAACATGCGCCGCAGCGGCCAGTAGTCCCAGAGCAGAAGAACAAAAGGGAAGGTGACCACTTGTGGCTTGGCCATCAATGCCAGGGCATATAAGAGAGCAAGCATAGTATAGCGGCCCGCCCGTGGTCTAAGCACATACCATCGGTAAGTGCCCAAAGCGAGCAGGAAAAACAACATGCTCAATACGTTCTTGCGCTCGGAAATCCAAACCACCGACTCCACGTTGATAGGGTGCAGAGCGAACAGGGCAGCCACCATCGCGCTTCGGCCAACGTAACCCGTGGCGCCCAGCAGAACCCAAAACAGCAACGCAGCGTTGATGGCGTGGATGATGACGCTAGTCTGGTGGTGCTTGCCGGCATCGAGAGAATAGAGATGGCAATCCAGAGCGTGGGAAAGCCACGTCAGTGGATGCCAATTGGCGTCACGGAAAGTGGTGAACGCCCAAGGCACGGTGGCCCACTCCAAGCCATACTTCACGTGTGCGTTGTCGCCGATGTACGAGTCGTCATCGGCGTTGGTGAAGGGGAAATGGATGACCGGGTGATAGAGCGCAAGAGTTGCGAACACCAGCAGACATCCCACGGCGAGGGTCCACTTTCCTGGCAATGGGAAGCGGCCACCGGAAGCGGATGAAATCTGCTTCTCGGGACCCACATCAGCCAATTTCACTTGCTCCCCCTCGGAGGACGATTATAGCGGATGAATCTGCGTCTTCTTGGCAGCGAACTGCAGTTGAGATCCGGCTCTTGGGGACGAAACAAAAGCGTGGCAGCCAAGTCTCAGGACTTCGTGGCGCTCTGCATGATTCGCAGCAAGTCCAATCCAGCCCGCTCAGGGTCGTCGTACTTGAAGCTATCCGGCAGTTGGACGGTTGCAGCCGTTGGGGCCAAGGATTTCATCTTAGCTACCACATTGTCAGAGGGAAGATGGGAGGTGTCGGGTCCCAGCACGATGTAATCGAAGCTCGCCGCGGAGAGCAGCGTTTTAGCGTCGTGCACCCGGCAAGTGGATAACGCCTCATAGCCGTGATTCTGCAGCAGCGCTCGCACAAATGCGCAAAGATCAGGAGACTGGTCGATGAACAGAACCGTTGGCCCGGCACTGGCGCTGCCAGCGGTCTTGACTCCGGGTTCTTTCAAGAACGATATGATCGCTTCGTCTTCGGAATCATAGACCTTGAAAATGCCGGCGAGTTTGGTGACCCGGAGCAGATCGCCGAGGAACGGGGGAACAGCAGCCAGCCGAAAATCGCCCCCGCGATTGCGTGTGTGTGAGAGGAAGCGCACCATCAGGCCCATGCCGGTGCTGTCCACGCGGCTGACGTCGCCAACATGCACTGCGAAACGGAGAAACTCCCGCAGGCCGCGAGTAATAGCGGTTTCCAGAATTTTGTTTTCTTCACCGGCTACGATGCGTCCGCTGCATCGAATCACATACACCGCGCCGCAGTGGCGCGCGTCCACCGACAGTGACATGCACTCCCTCCCGTGGGATAGAGACACTTTATCACTATCGTTCTTTAAGCCCCAGATTCTGGCGGGCGAATGGCTGAGCGCGGCGGGAGACCGATAAAACACGAGTTCAGGCGAACCGTACTAGGGCTTGGTTTCTTCCGTCTTCTTCGCACCCTCGTCTTTTGCGTTCATCGACTCCTTGAAGCTTCGGATTCCCTCACCAAGTCCCTTTCCGAGTTCCGGCAGCTTCTTGGGTCCGAAAACCAGAAGAGCGATGAAGAGGATCACCAACAGGTGCGTCGGTTGAAACAAATTGTCAAGCATGGCAACTCCTGCGCTAATGATAATCCAATTCGCGGAGTTCTGCTAACCCGTGGTGGGCGTCACTGAAGGTCCCGGAAAGTAAGAATGGCTTCCTTGTAAAGGAAGTGATAGACCGACGCAAATCAGAGGAGATCGAGGCTATCCGGCTTGCCGCGGGCGGATGTCATATTGCCTGATTTTGTAGAGCAGCGCCTTATAGCTGATGTTCAGCTTGGTGGCCGCGCGTTTACGGTTCCATGCGGTCTCTTCCAGGACTTGCGCGATGACTTCCATCTCGGCGCCGTTCTTTAAATTGCGGACCATTTCTTTCAGGTCGGGTTGCGGCTGCGGAGGCCTTTCTTCCATCTGCACTACTGCACCGTTGCCCATGTCGAGCGCCGAACCTTTCTGAAGTTCGCCAATAGCGGCCGATTCGTCGCCCAGCACCAGAAAGCGCTTTACGAAGTTCTCCAGCTCGCGAATATTGCCGGGCCAGTCATAGTTTTCGCACGCTTCCACCAGCCGGGTCGAGACATTCAAAGGCGCGCAAGCATAGCGGTCGGCGAGATGAATCATGAAATGGCGGAGCATCATGGGGATTTCTTCGCGCCGCTCGCGCAACGACGGCATGCGCAGGACAAAACTGTTCAAGCGATAGTAAAGATCTTCGCGAAACGTCTTTTGGGCGATGGCCTGCGGCATGTTGATGTTGGTTGCGGCCAGAACGCGAACGTCCACCTTCACGGTCGCCCTCCCGCCGAGACGAGAGAATTGGCCGTCCTGCAAGACCTGAAGCAGTTTGGCCTGCAAGGCGGGAGACATCTCGCCGATTTCATCGAGCAGCAACGTCCCCTTATTGCAGAGCTCAAACTTGCCAGGTTTGGATTTGTTGGCTCCGGTGAAGGCTCCGGGTTCGTAGCCGAACAGTTCACTCTCCAGCAGTTCGCTGGGAACTGCGGCGCAATTGACCTTCAGGAACGTCCGGTGCGAACGGTCTGAATATTTGTGGATGAGATGGGCCAGCACCTCTTTGCCGGTACCACTCTCGCCAAGTAATAGGACGGGAAAATCAAAACGCGCCACTTGCATGGCTTGGGCGCGGAGCTGGCGCATTTGCGGGGTGGCGGAGAAGAAGTATACACCCTGGCTGACCTCGATCGCCTCTCCGGCACCCGGGCCGCCAGGTTCCGTGTTCTCCAGGCAGAAGCGCAGCACCTCTTCCATCTCTTCTTTTTGAACCGGTTTGGAAAGATAATCCTGCGCGCCGAGGCGCATGGCCTGCGCCACCTTGCGGGTGTCACGCACACAGGACAACATAACCACCTTGGTCGAAGGACGGGTCTCGCGAATGCGCTGCAGCGTCTCCAGCCCATCAGCGCCTGGCATCACCATATCGAGCAACACTAAGTCAGGGCCCATGCGCTGCACCTTCTCGACTGCGTCCTCGCAAGTGGACGCAGTGGTCACGCGATAGGAGTCCAGCTCCAATACCGTCTGAAGATACCTCAGCATGCTCGGTTCGTCGTCCACCACAAGAATGTGGCCAGCGCTCATTGCTCCTCCGCAACGCGTTTGGGTGAGGGATTTAATAGAACTAAGAATGAAAACTTACTGCCATTGCCGGGCTCGCTCTCGACCCAGATTTTGCCGCCGGCCGCCTGTACCAGCCGTCGCGCGATTGCCAGACCTAGACCGTACCCTTCCGCCCGGCTTCCTTCGGTAGTGAGGCGGAAATATTCCTCAAAAATCTCCTGTTGGAACTCCGGAGCGATTCCGGGCCCGGTGTCAGAGATAGAGATGCGGCAGCAGTTGGCGGAGTTGACTCGCCGACGGCGTCGTTCCACCACGGGGGGCCGTTGGATCGTCCGCCGCTCCCAAAAATACGGTTCGATATGCAGCCAAACCGTGCCCGATGACGGAGTGTACTTCACGGCATTGTCCAGCAGGTTAGAGACAATATGCTGCACCTTATAGTAATCGAAGGGGAACCGTTGCAGCTTCTCTCCCGGCAAGAAGTAAAAGGCGATTGCCTTTTCCTGAAACCGCTGCGCCCAAACCTCCGCGATCTCGCGCACGCAGTTATTGATGTCGCCAATGTCATATTCCATCTCCAGGCGATCAACTTTGAGCGTGGCGTAGGCTAACAGATTCTGGACGAAATTGGAGAGGCGCGCTCCATTGGCCTGCATTTCGGTGAGTACTTCCATCTGACGCTGGTTCAGCGGACCCAACTGTTGCGCGAGAAGCAATTGAAGATAGCCCCCCATAATCGCCAGAGGCGTCTTGAGTTCATGCGCGGCAGAAGCCAGAGCATCACGGCAGCTGACACAATGCTCGTCGCTGAAGATCTCGAATTTTTCCCCCACCGAAGTCGTAGTTGCTGGATGCGTGGCTATGGTTGCATCGCTCTTCGTCACCCGCCGTGGTAACGTTGCTTTCGGTTTGTGAGGAGAGGTCCCCAAACTGTGTTCCACAGGCATATCCTCGACAAAAGCTAGCCTAAGGTTTAGCAACCGCCAATTCCTGGGGGATAGAGCGGGAAAGCTCTACAGGGGGAGACTTGATATTAGCGCAACCACCAGCAAAGTCAACCAAAATCTCGATGAATCCTTCGGGATGCGCAGGATAGTTGCCATTATGGGAAAATTATTGCGCTTCAATGCGGTATTGTTCTTCTCTTGAACCGCAAGAGATTGCAATCCCGAGTTTTCCTCTTGACTAAACAGCATCATTCAGTAGTAACGTATGTATAACAAAATATGACAGTTACTTGCTGTCGCGATGGACGTAAGTTTGGTCGCTGGTGTGCGTAGAAGTACAGCAGCATACTAGGAGTTCGAAGTGCGTCGAACCGCATCCGTAGCTGAGCGCCGCGGCTGGGACCGGTTGCCCATCTCCATTCCCTTCTTCGTCCGCGGATCCAAGCCTAGCGGTGAAGAGTTTCTAGAGTTTGCTACCGCCTTGAACCTCTCGGCCGGTGGTTTGCTGCTAGCCACCCGGCGCTATCTTGATCCCGGCACCCAGATATCTCTTGAGATCCCAGTCGCTCTGGTCAACAAGGCACAATTGCCTCGCTCGGTTTCCCTCCTCCACGCCACCGTGCTACGATGTACTCCTGACCGGCAGTACTTTCTCTTGGGATTGCAGTTCCAAGAGCCGCTGCTGAACGGTCATCCTTCTACAGACGCAGGGAAGAGTCGCTGAGCAGGGGGAAAGTGACTTCCCAATAGTGAAAACACTTACACATTCTTGAGCGCAAAACATTTCTTTTCGAGCTGTCCGCTGGTACTTTATAAGGGCCCTGTGGCAGTGTAATATACTTGCGGACATGAGCTTAGGCGAGGCGTGCGCATTTTTTTGCGATGTGCACAAAATTGGCGCAAGAAATGCAATTTATTGCCGATACCTTCTCTATAACCAGCAAGCCGAGGTTCACGAGATGCCACTTCTGGCGGGCTCGAACAATGAAAGCGCGATAACGGCCCACCAGCTTCCCCCGGAGTCGGTGATCTTTGGCCAGACGCCCGCCATGCGGGACGTTCGCCAGAAGCTGGAGCGGGTCGCAGGGTCGAACCTTTCCGTGCTGATTTCCGGCGAAAGTGGCACGGGCAAGGACATCGTCGCCCGGCTGCTACACCTTTACTCTCCTTGGGCTGGTGGCCCTTTCGTCAAGGTGAATTGCCCGGCCATACCCGGTACGTTGCTGGAAAGCGAGTTGTTTGGCTATGAAAGGGGCGCCTTTACCGGTGCAAACAATCCCAAGCCTGGACGGGTCGAGATGGCTCACCGGGGAACCCTGTTTCTCGACGAGATTGCGGAACTCGATGCCATGCTGCAGGCCAAGCTCCTGCAGTTGTTGCAGGATGGCCAGTTCAGTCGCATTGGAGCGCAGGGCGACACCAAAGTTGAAGTTCGGGTCGTGTGCTCGACAAACCGCGAATTGCATGAGGAAATCGAGCACGGAAACTTCCGCTCGGATCTGTTCTACCGCATCGCAGCGATGACGATCCATCTTCCGCCGCTTCGAGAGCGGGCCATTGACCTGCCAGTCATCTGCGACTACCTGCTCCAGTATTACAATGAGAAGCTTAACGGAAAAGTGCTGATGGTTCGGCCTGCGCTGCTGGCCAAGATGCAACGCTACTCTTGGCCGGGCAATGTCCGCCAGCTGGAAAACCTGATCAAGCGCTATGTCGTTATGGGCACAGAAGATGTTATCTTAAGTGAGCTGCTGCAGCCCAATGAGCGTGACAACATAAACAACCTCATGCTCGACGGGCCGGTCTCGCTGAAGAAGTTGACCCGGCAGACAGTCCGCAAGCTGGAAGCACGTATCATTCTTAATGCGTTGCACGCCAACAACTGGAACCGGAAGAAAGCGGCGCGCTCACTCGACATCAGCTACCGGGCGTTGCTCTATAAACTCAAGGAAGTCGGGATCCCCCAGCGGCGTTCCAGCTCCACGAGCAAACACGAAGACGACGACAAGACCGAGTAATTTTCGACAAAGGTGGGTAAATGGATTCGCAAAAGTGGGGGTTAGGAAGTCGTGCAGTTCTAGGGCTGACGCTGCTGGTTCTGATGGGCTCCTGGGCAACCGTGGCGTGCGGACAGAGTTCCACGAATACGGCAAGCGGCGCCAAACAGGAGTTGCCAGATGCTGCAGACGCTTCGAAGTCCAGTCCACCTACTACGCCTGACAAAGCGCCGCCGAAAGCCGCTGACGTTTCGCCCAACGGCTTCGTCATCGGCACGGAAGACATCCTTAACATCAATGTTTGGAAAGAGCCAGAGATCTCCCGGCTCGTCCCTGTTCGTCCTGACGGGATGATCACTCTGCCGCTGGTGGGAGAAATCATGGCCAAAGGACAGACCCCTACCCAACTGCAGGCAACGATTACGGATGAACTGAAGAAGTTCATGGCGGATCCGCAGGTCACAGTGATCGTGTCCGAAGTCCACAGTTTGACCTTTAACATAGTTGGTCAAGTCCTGAAGCCGGGATACTATCCCCTTACTCGCCGCATGACGGTACTGGACGCGATCGCCCTCGCAGGTGGCTTCCAGCCGTTCGCGAAACAGAAGAAAGTATATGTGCTTCGTACTTCGGCCGACGGGAAACAGGTACGATTGTATTTTAACTACAAGTCCGTGATTACCGGCAAACGTCCGGACGAGAACATTGAGCTGCAACCTCGGGACACAGTGGTCGTTCCGTAACAGGAGGATGGCGTGAAACTCGAATTTCGACCATTCCTGGTTATCCTGGCGCTATTGTCGGTGCCGGTTGTAGAGGCACAAACTAGCTCCAGTGATTCGCCTCAAAACGGGTCAACCGAGTCATCACCGCAGGACCAGTCCTCCGCTGGGCCGCAGCCCGTCTACACTCATCCTCAAGATGGCCCTTCGTTCGGCTTGCTGGACGAGGCGACGTCGCACAACTTCATTAAGTTGGGGATGGGGGCGAGCTACGCATACGACACAAACGCCGCCGTGTTTTCCTCACCAAAGTATTCTCAGAACTTGGGAATACTCAACCCTTCGGTCCTGTTGAGTCAGACGCGCCCTACGTTGTCGTGGAGCTTGGGGGCTGTTGGTTCCCTGACCACTAGCAGCGTTCCCGGCTATTACACTACCGCAGGTATCTATGGGCAGGGCAACCTAACCTGGCAAATTAACCACCGCTGGCAGCTCATCATCAGCGAAACCTACTTATACACTACCGATCCTTTTCAGCAGTACACGGCTTACATGGGTGCTCCCTCCTACAACCAGCCCAACCCCACCAGCTACTCCCCACTGGGGACGACGGAATCGAATGCCGCGAACGTTGACTTGAGTTATGTGATTGGAGCGCACGACAGCATAACTTTCACCGGACTCCAAAACTCCACCAGTTGCATATACGCCGTATATAACTCCACTACTCCTTCTTGTACTTCTTCTTCATCTTATGGTTCTGCGTTTAACTGGTACACTTGGGGCGGATGGGCGCAATATCAGCATCTGTTCTCATCCCGGTTCTCGGCTGGGGGGGGATACGGCTTTGAGGCCGTGGATTTCGGGAACGGAACATCACGTTCCGGAATTCAGTCGTTTCAGGCATTTGCTACGTATCAACTTGCTCCGCATATGTCGGTGACGGGCTGGATTGGTCCGCAATACATTTCCACCAAGAACAAGGTTCCTATCTTTTGTGATCAGTTCGGTTGCTTTGTCGAGATTTTCCACAACTCTTCATGGAATACAGCCTACGGCGGTAGCTTTGCCTGGAACGGGCAACGCAACGCGGCGATGATAAATTTCTCGAAGGCGATCACCAACGGCGGTGTCACGCCGGCAGGTGGATTCGGAATTGTCCAGCTATATCTGGTGAGGGCTGCTTATACACGGCAGTTGAGCCCACGCTGGAGCGGTAACCTGTCCATGTTGTACGGGAACAATACATCGTACGCATCGGTTTCCCATTATACTTTTGATTCTTTTACCGGATATGCAGGCCTAGTGCGGCAATTGACCCCTACCTTGAGTGCTTCCGTGACCTACGCTTACTTTTACGAGACCACGAATAACCGTCTCTACGGGTTGTTGCCGAAGTGGGTCGACAATCGTTTCCAATTCACGCTCCAGTACTACTGGGGCCATTCTCTCGGACGGTGACCAATGAACGAAGAACTTGACGATCGGCAATCAATGCGCGGTATGGAGGAGTATTGGGCGATCGCGCTTCGCCGTAGATGGTGGATCCTTGGTCCTCTGTTCTTTGGATGGCTGCTGGTATTTGCGTCCGCCTGGGTCATTCCGGCCAGTTACACTTCAGAAGCCGTAATCCTGGTCGAGGGCCAAAAAGTCCCGGAGAAGTATGTAGAGCCCAACGTTGAGGTGGACCTTGCCGAACGTGTCCAAGCCATGAAGCAGCAGGTCCTCAGCCGTACCCGCTTACTTAACCTCATCACGTCCCTCAAATTATACCCGAGGTATGAGGGCTCTCCGGATGATCAGGTGAGGCTGATGCGTGAGGACATCAAGATGGATTTGGTCCAGGCGCCGCCGTCCGCTGGGAAGAATGCCGGTGAACTGGTCGCCTTCAAGGTGGCCTACAGTTCCCCGAGCCCCACCAGTGCTCAACAGGTGAATGCCGCTCTGGTTTCTTTCTTTATTGACGAAAACGTGCGCGCCAGCCAAGAACAGTCGGAAAGCACCACTCTTTTCCTGGATTCACAAGTCAGGGGTGCTGCCCAGGCACTCGCCGACCAGGAAAACAAGTTGCATGCCTTCGAGGCTGAACATGAAGGGTCATTGCCTCAGGAATTGCAGAGCAACATCCAAATCCTCAATGGTATTCAGGCGCAACTACAGTCGGCTCTGGCCGCCCGTGACCGTGCTTTGGAGCAGCAGACGTACCTGAATTCGCAGCTGAACCAATATCAATCCATGGGTACGGAAGGACTGGCCGGCGCTCCCCCCAGCATCGATAGTCAACTGGAATCGGCTCGCGCTGGGTTGGCGGCATTGCGCGCCAAGTATACGGACGACCATCCTGACATCAAGACCTTGCAAGACAACATTGCGCGCCTCGAGAAGCTGAAGAAAGAAATGGGTGCGGAAGCCAAAGAGAACCTGGCATCGAATTCCGCCACGCCCGCACAGGTGGCCGCTATGACCCCATTGATGCAGGTGCAGAGCCAGCTCAAGAGCAATAAGCAGGAGATCCAGGGGATAGAAGTCAAGCTCCAGCGGCTGCAGGCAGAAGGGCAGGAATATCAAAGGCGCTTGGGGGCTACTCCTGCCGTGGAAGCGGCGATGGACGACATACTGCGCGATTACAATGGATTGAAGCAGAGCTACGCGCAACTGGTGGCGAAGAAAGCCGCCTCCTCGCTGGCCACCAACTTGCAGCGGCAGCAGCAGGGCGAACAGTTCCGCATCGTTGACCCACCCAGTCTGCCGGACAAGGCTTCCTTCCCCGACCGCTTCAAGTTTTCGCTGGCGGGCGTGGCAGTGGGACTACTAATGGCGGTTGTGTTCGGCGCAGGTCTTGAATTCGTCGATGATCGCATCCGCAGCGAACATGACCTTACCGCGGCTACCTCCCTGCCCGTGCTAGTGGAGATCCCGCCACTGCCTACCCAAGCTGAGATCCGACGGGCCCGCTGGACGCCGTGGATCGCCGCCGCAGTCCTGCTGGTTATCTTGATTTTGATCCCGACCGGAATCGTCTACGCGTGGTATTGGGGATAACACATGTACAAACAATTCTTTGGGTTGGCGCGTAATCCGTTTGAGATTAGCCCTGACCCGTTCTTTTACCACCCTACCCCGCGCCACAACGAGGCGCTGGCCAACCTGCACTACGGAGTCGGGCGGAGGAAGGGTTTCATCGTAATCACAGGCGAGGTCGGCACGGGCAAGACCCTGCTGGTTCGATGCCTGCTGTCGGAACTGCGCAAGAATAATATCGCCTTCGCTTATGTATTTAATCCCTTGCTGCCGGTGGTGGAGTTTTTCCAGTACATCATGGCTGATTTGGGAATGCCCTATGCCGGCAGGACAAAGACGGAGATGCTGCTCGACTTGAACCGCTTTCTCATCCAGCGCCATGCTCGCGGACTGATCACTGCGCTGGTGGTGGATGAGGCGCAAGCACTACGCCGCGACCTGCTGGAGGAGATAAGACTGTTAACGAATCTGGAAACCTCCCAGCAAAAGCTTCTGCAAATTGTCCTGTTGGGCCAGCCCGAACTGGAGGTGGTGCTGGACTCCCAGGAATTGCGGCAACTCAAGCAGCGTATCGCGCTCCGGTGCCAGTTACTGCCGTTGGACAGCCAACAGACACATTCCTATGTTCTATCGCGTCTGGAGCGTGCCGGAGCTGCGGCCGAGCCGCCGATTTTCTCACCTGAGGCGCTGGACAAGGTCTACGAGTATTCCCGCGGTATTCCCCGCATTGTAAATACTCTTTGTGAAAACTCCATGGTAAACGCCTTTGCCCGCGAGCAGCGGCCAGTGCTGCCGGACATCGTCTCGGAAGTGGCGGTCGATTTCCGTCTAACGCCTGCTTCGCTACCTGAGGAAGGGGCGTTGTCGATGGCTGCGCGCAATGAAAATAACGAAAGCCTTTTGCGCTCCTTGTTCCGCCTGTTGCGCACCATGGATGACCAAACCATAGAAGGCCAGAAACCGTTGGAAACTACCGCCGGGAGGAGAGTTTAACAATGAGTCGAGTGTTCGATGCATTACAGAAGTCCCAAGCTGAGAATCCAGGTGCGTCGCCCTTGGCTCAAAGTCAGCCGGAACCGCCGCCAGAGGATGCGCCGATAATTACCCCGGCCGATGCCGCTGCTGCTGGCCTTCCGCTCGGGGTTCACACTGGTATGCCTGCGGCCCGCACCGACATGCCCTCGGTTATCCCGGCCGGAATCCGGGACGCTACCGCAGCCGACGGAAAGTGGTTAAGTGTTCCAGATAATCGTATTCTGCATCCCCACCCCACACCCGAGCAGCGTCTGGTTGCTATAGCCGAGCCTGGTAGCCCGGGAGCAGAGATGTTCCGGGTGCTCAGCACGCGGCTGGCGCACATGCAGCACAAGCGCCGGTTGCAGAAGTTGCTTATTACCAGTTCGGAGGGGGATGAAGGCAAATCGGTGGTCGCCGTCAATCTCGCCTTGTCCCTGGCTCAGCGTCCCAACGAACGTGTACTCCTGGTGGAGGCTGATCTACGCCGGCCAACCGCCAGTTCCTTGCTGACAACTTCGCCCTTGGTCGGAGTTACCGAGTGGAGTGAGGGTAAGCTCGTTCTAGACGACGCACTGTACCGGGTGAGCGACCTGCCACTCTGGTTTCTTTCCGGGGGGCACGGCATCGAGAAGCCGATGTCCCTGCTGGAGTCGGACCGCTTTGCCCAGATGCTGGAGACCATCTCCTCAAGCTTCGATTGGGTACTGCTGGATGCGACACCCATGCTGCCCATGGCCGACTCAATCTCCCTTTCGCGCCTCTGTGATGGTGTCCTGGTGGTCGTGCGCGAGGGCCATACCCGCCGCAGAGTTTTGAACAAGGCACTGGCCTCTATCGAACAGAACAAGCTTCTCGGGACAATCCTCAACGAAGCCTCCATGCTGGAGATTGGTAGCTACTATCGCTATTACGGCAAGACCGGAAAGTCGAAGAAGGAAGCCCAAACGGAGGGTAACAAGGTAGACGCGGTTCCGGCATGATCCGTCTGTTCAATGCCTATTTCCCGACCCGGACGTTGCTACTCACCATCACCGAAGCCATACTCGTCTTTCTAGGCTTCGTTGTGGCGGTCGTGTTTTGGGCTGGAACAACTGCGGACGCGAAGATCTACCTGCTATATCTGAATGGGCTCGGCCGTATTTTCCTGGTAGTGGCGGTATTCCTCGTTCTGATGTACTACTTCGATCTCTACGGTTCTTTTGTGCTGTCGAACCGGCGCGAGGTTATTACGCGCTTGGTGGGCGTTCTGGGTTCCGCATTTGTTGCCTTGGCGGTGCTGTACTATGCCTTCCCTGAGATCAGCCTGGGGGCCAGTGCCTTGTGGGTCGGAGTGGGCATTGTGGCGATCGCAGTCCCGGCCTGGCGGCGGCTGTTCTTCGCGTTAAACCGTTCGGCACGTTTTTCGGAGCGCGCCATCCTCTATGGTGATGGGCCGCTGGCCACCTCTCTGATGCACGAAGTCGCGAGCCGCTCGGAGCTTGGAGTCACGATTGTGGGCTTCGTTGGCAAGGATACCCCGACAGTACCGGGTATTCCCCTCCTGGGCGGTAACCTCGACGAACTAGTGGAACGGGAAAACGTCCAGCGCGTGCTTGTCACCATGAGTGACCGCAGAGGCAAGCTGCCGGTGGAACAGTTGCTCAGGCTAAAAACCCGCGGAATCCACATACAGGATGGTCCTGACTACTACGAGAGCGTTACCGGAAAGATTCCGCTTGATTCATTGCGTCTGAGTTGGTTGTTGTTTTCGCCAGGCTTTCACGTCCGTGCTGCGCTGCAGCTCTACAAGCGCCTGTTTTCGCTGATCTTGGGCGCCTTTGCTATCGTCGTGACCTCGCCGATCATGCTGCTGGCCGCGATTGCCATTCGCCTGGACTCGCCTGGGCCAGCGCTCTTTCGCCAGAAGCGAGTGGGCGAACACGGGCACCTGTTCAATATCTACAAGTTTCGTTCCATGTACGACGGATCCGAAAAAAAGGATCTGACACCGGCGGAACACTACGATGCGCGTGTCACCAGGATAGGGAGGTGGTTGCGCCGGGCACGAATTGATGAATTGCCCCAATTGTTCAACATCGTGAAGGGTGATATGTCTTTCGTGGGGCCGCGGCCGTTTGTGCCTGAACAGGAAATGGAGTGTGCCGAGAAGATACCGTTCTACAAAGAGCGCTGGCTGGTCAAACCCGGCGCTACCGGCTGGGCGCAAATCAATCGCGGCTACAATGTTACCCTTGAAGATAATCGGGAAAAGCTGGCTTACGACCTTTTTTACATCAAGAACGTTTCCTTCGGGCTTGACCTCTACATCATGTTTGCAACCGTTAAGATTTTGGTTTTGGGACGGGGGGGGCGGTAATCTGGGATCGCTGGTTCTAGAGGAGGAGTCGTAGGTTTTCCTAGGGATGCGTTATTCTGGGGGAATGAAGAACATCTTAACTAACGGTCGTCGCCAATCACACTAAATAACTGTGCTGACGGTGCGGTCAGGAAGAAGAGGGCCTAATGAAAAAAGCTTTAATTACCGGTATTTCTGGGCAGGACGGAGGCTATCTTGCCGAATATTTGCTTGAACTTGGCTACAGTGTGTATGGCATCGTCCGCCGCGAAGCAGAGACCATGCGATGGCTGGGCCCTTGCCAGGACAAGATTGAGCTCCTCTACGGGGACATGCGCGACATGGCTTCACTGGAAGTCGCCTTCGCCAAAGCATGGCCGGATGAGGTCTATAACCTGGCCGGACAGGTCTTCGTGCCTACCAGCTGGCAAATACCAGCTGAAACCTTCGACATCAATGTGGGCGGACTGGCGCGACTTTTGAACATTATTGAGAGGCAGAAGCCAAACACCCGCCTCTACCAGGCCTCCAGCTCCGAGATGTACGGCAACTTAGACGGACTGCGCAATGAGCAGACTGCGCTTGCCCCTACATCTCCCTATGGAGTCTCGAAGACTGCCGCACATCGGCTTTGTGAGGTGTATCGTGCGCGTGGCGTCTTTGCTGTCGGTGGCATTCTTTTCAATCACGAATCGCCTCGCCGCGGGCCGGAGATGGTGACCCGCAAGATCACGCTAGCGTCGGCCGACTGGGCGCAAGGCAAGAAAAACAAGCTCAAGCTAGGCAACATGCAGGCCCGCCGCGATTGGGGATTCGCCGGCGACTATGTTCGGGCCATGCACGCCATGCTGCAACAGGAGAAAGCTAACGACTACGTGATCTCCACCGGCGAATCACACAGCGTGTATGAATTTGTTGTCGAGGTACTGCGGTGCCTGGACCTGATTCCCGACGGAAGTAAAGTTGGCGACGTAGTGAACGAATACGTTGAGGTCGATCCCAAGCTCCTTCGCACCGGCGAGATTCACGATTTGCGAGGCGACTCCAGCCTGGCCCGAAAAGAGCTGAATTGGCGCCCGCAAGTGGATTTCAAAGGATTAGTACGGATGATGGTGGAATCGGATGCTGGAATCGAAGTTCGAGATCCACAAGCCGAGGTCGTCAAGAGCGGCCGATAAACTGAAGCGTATGGGTTTTGCCTCCGCCCTACTTCCTAAACTTTCTGAGAACTGGATGCCTCGTCCGCACCGCGAAACGGAGGTCCGGCAGTGGCCTTCGAAAGAAAGCGGCCAATCGCCTGGACTATGCGGGAGGACGATCCCTGCAGAAGATTTGATAATTCGTACAGAACGGGTGGCTTGCGCCACAACACAAGCCCGGTGTACACCACGGTGCCGACAATCGCGGTGCTTACAAGCTGCACGGCGGCGTTGTGAACTCCCAATAAACGCAAGCCGTGCATCCAGCCGCCCGCAACCGCCGCCATCACAAGGCTGTGCAAAGTCGTCGGCCACATAGATCCAAAGAATATCTTCGGTGGCAGACTAATCAGACGGAGAGGAATCGCGAACGACGGGAACATCAGAGCGATCCAGGCAATCGCGTAACAAGTGGCAACCCCCATGATTCCCCACCGCAAACCGACGATGAACGACAGCACGTAGCAAATGCTTGCAAAGACTTGCCACCGGAAAAGAATATCGGTTCTACCTTGCGTGCTGAAGATCAGGTTAATGGGAGCATACAGGGTTTGCAGCGCGCCAAGCGGTGCGAAAATCAGCAACAGGCCCGCTACAGGTAGCCACTTCGGACCGAGGAAGACTCGAACGAAAGGGTGCGCGGTTACGGCAAGACCAAGCATTGCCGGAAATGTGACTAGCGCGATCAGCTGGCACGTCCGCAAATACCCGGCGCGCAGGCGCATGTGGTCGTCGGAGAAAACCGCCAGCGCCGGATACACCACCTGCTCCAGCATCATGGAGAAGCTTTGTAACGGGTACGCCATCAGTGTGTATCCCATCTGGTAGTAGCCTAGCGGCGTGCTTCCGAGGAAGCGGCCGACGAGCACGTTGTCGGCGTTCCTTGAAAAGTAGTTGAACACGTGGGAGCCGGTCAGGTGCAGCCCGAACGAAAGGATGCGGCGCGCGTCATTGAACCTAAAGACAGCCATTATGCGGAAGGGCGCGAAGATCCAAACCGCAATCAATGTGGCGAAGCTGGTCATCAGGTTTCCGGCGACAAGCGCCGAGGCTTTTCCCCCGGCGAGTGCAAACGCGACGGCCACGGCGGTTCCGCAGATGACTCCTATCGTTCGACCCAATGCCAGCCTGCGAAACTGCATGGCCCGGCTCAAGATAGCCATGGGCACCGTGGCCAGGGCCGACAGGAAGAAGGATATGGCGAGAAAGTAAAGGATGGTGACGAGTTCAGGCTGCTGAAAAAAGCGGGCCGCCGGCCGGGCGGCAAGCACGAGAAGCAGCGTGACCGCCGCCCCCGTCATGCAATTGAGCCAAAAGCCGGTAGAGGCCAATTCGTTGGGCATTTCACGCTCACGAATCAGGGCGGTTCCGGTTCCCACGTCACGAATGGTCTCCAGCAGATTGGTTACTAGGACCGCCATGCCGACCAAACCGTACACTCCGGGCGGGATCCGCCGAGCCAGGATCGAGACGGAGGCGATCTGGAGCAACTGCCGGGCAACCTGGAAGGATGTGATCCAGACTACCCCGGAAGCTGTTTTTTGCCCTAGCGGGCGATTGGCTGTGGTCATGGCATCGGAGTTGACTTTTCGAACACGAATTCGTTGCAACCGCACGATCCGCCGCTGGTTAACAGCCGCATGAGAGTAAATCCGCGCTGGCGGTAGAAGTCGAAGATCTGCTCAGGCTTCGCAACCTCAAACGGATAGCCCCCAACCCAATCGATCAAATCCTGCCAGAAAGACATACCGCGCGCGTTCTTACCGTACTCCCGAATGCTCTGAAATGGTCTGCCGCGAAGGAAGTCCTTCACCAGCCTGCGCCAGTTCATCACCACAAATGACGGCCAAACCACCAGAAAGCGCAGGCCGCGCGGCAATTGGTTGTAGAGCTTCTTGACCTTGGTCCAACGGCGGCTGGCGGTGCCTTGGTCGTTGTAGATCGAGATGAACAGTTTCCCCCCGGGCTTCACCAGCGACGCCGCGTTCCCCAACGCGGTCCACATATCTCCAGTGTGGTGTAAGACGCCCCAAGAATAAACAATATCGAACTGTCCGAGAGATTTGAGATAGGAAACGTCCAAAGCAGAGCCAGACTCCACCGTCCATGAACTGTCGTCAGGGAAATATCGCCGCCGCAACTCAGCGGTGCACTCTACCGACTGCGGGTCGTAATCGAAAGATTGGACGCGAGCTCCCATGCGGCGCGCGGCTAGGCTGAAAAGGCCGCTGCCGGAACCGATATCGAGGAAACTCTTGCCGGCCAGACCCTGAGTCTCGAGGTTTTTTTGCAACGAGACGACGGCCTCATCGATCTTAGAGTCATTCAGGGTCTGTAGAAACCAGGCCCAGTTCTTGCCAAACTCGAACCGCTCACCGATAGCAACTTCCGTGCTGTGTTCACTCATGCCGAAAACGGCTCCCCCAAATACGAAACAAGCCCGGGCGTTCGTCGCCTGCAGGCCAAGATTGATTGTCGCACATGGTCTTCATGGAGGGCTGTATGTTCGGTGCAACTGTTCCCGTCAAATATGAGCACTTCTTCGCCGCCGATGGCAGGTGATCCCGCCGGAATGGTAGCATTCCATGTAGGATGTGCGGGATAGCGGGATTTCTTCTCCGGGACGGCCAAGCGCAGGTTTCTGACGTGCGGGCAATGTGCGACCTCATACGCCACCGCGGGCCGGATGACCAAGGTTTCTACACCGACGGCGCCTGCGGCATCGGGATGCGCCGTCTCAGTATCATCGATCTCAGCACTGGTCATCAGCCGATTTCCAACGAAGACGGGACGATCTGGGTCGTCTTCAATGGTGAGATCTACAACTACCAGGAGTTGCGCCAGGACCTTATCCAGCGCGGACACCACTTCACTACCAACAGCGACACGGAAACCCTGGTCCATCTTTACGAGGAAAAGGGAACGGATGGCCTGCAATTGCTACGCGGTATGTTTGCGTTTTGCATTTGGGATTCGCGGCAACGCAAAATTCTCCTCGCCCGCGATCGCTTCGGCAAGAAGCCGCTGTATTACGCCCAGACGCCTTCCGGCTTCTACTTCGGCAGTGAACTGAAATGCCTGCGAATGGCAGGCGTTCCCCTCGACATCGACAGGGATGCACTCCGTCTGTATTTTCAATTCGGCTACATTCCGGACCCGTACAGCCCGTTCCAGGCGATTCGCAAACTCATGCCGGGTTGCTGGATCGAGTGCTCGGCGGATGGCTCGCTGAAGCAGGGCCGTTACTGGCGCCTGCCTCCATTTTCCGAAGAGAACCGCACCGGGCTTACCGAGCCCCAGACTCGCGAAAAACTGCGAGAGCTGTTCGATGAAGCCGTACGTCTCCGTATGATCGCGGACGTGCCTCTGGGCGCGTTTCTCAGCGGTGGCATCGATTCCAGTTTGGTAGTGGCTTCCATGGCGCTCCAGTCTTCGGAGCCGGTCAAAACGTTTTCCATTGGCTTTGAGGAAGCTGCCTACAACGAGCTGCAATACGCCGCACTGGTCGCGAAGAGATACAAGACAGACCACCACGAAATCTTGGTACGGCCCGATTCGCTGTCCCTGATCCACAAGCTGGTGCGCCACTACGATGAGCCTTTTGCCGATTCGTCGGCCATTCCCACCTATATCGTCTCGGAATTCACCGAAAGATACGTTAAAGTGGCGTTAAGCGGAGACGGCGGCGATGAACTATTTGCCGGATATCCGACACTCAATAAAGTTCAGCGTCACAAGTTCCTCGATCAAATCCCGCGACCGCTTCGAAAGCTGGCCCACTGGACTGCGGCTGGCCTGCCATATTCAGCCTATGGCATGAACTTCTTGTACGGAATGGATTATTCGACGGAACTTGATAGGTATTTCCATCAGAGCTATACCGCATACCTCACGCGCAAACGAATGTTGAATCCCGAATGGATGCTGCCGCCGGATGCCGCCTTCTTGCAGGGTCTCCTGCCCGACGACTTTCTCCCCGGGGGGACAGACATCTTCTCGCAGCTGATGTACTTCGAAGCTACCGCTAACTTGACGGGTGACATGCTGGTGAAAGTGGACCGTGCCTCCATGGCGGCTTCGCTGGAGGTCCGCTGTCCTTTGCTGGACCACCGCTTCGCGGAGTTCGCCACCCAGATTCCCACAAGCTGGAAGTGGCAGAATGGCAAGGGCAAGCGGATCTTGCTGCATGCGCTTGGCGACCGTCTGCCACCGGAGTTGTTGACGCGGCCGAAAATGGGTTTTGGCGTCCCCATCGATCAGTGGTTCCGCGGACCGTTGCGGGAGTTGGTCCACGACAGTTTGTTGGGCAGAGATTTTCTCGACCGTGGAATCGTCGTCCCGGATTTCGTGCGATACCTCCTGAAGGAGCACACCAGGGGCCGCCGCACCAATCATCACCAGATCTACGCCCTGTTGATGCTTGAGTTGTGGTTCCAAAGCTTGGAGGAACCACTCGCGCCGCCCGACCCAGTCGTACCTTGCGCCATTGCTACGAACTAATGAACTGCCGTCCCGGTAGGGAGAGCATCTTGCTTCCCGCTCGAATTACCAGTAACGGCATCTGCGGTAGCGGTTTGCAACGCAACCATGTCCACTCCAGCCATTTTGCCGTCGCTGGTCTGGGTCCACTTAGGTGAAGTGAGCTGGTAGTTTCCCGTAGCCGGATCCGCGTAAGCGATCTTGGTAGGCAGAGTATTCTTGCGAGGGAAAGGGTGCGGTGTGTCACCTGCGGGAACATATATGACGTTCCCCAGGAAGCGCGGATCCAGCGGCCGAGGATCCCCCATGTAATAGACCAGGCCTTCCGTTCCTTGGGCTCCGTTGTCCCCACTGGGCTGGCGGCACAGCACGTTATCCAGGACCCAAAGGTTTTGCGCATAGGATTGTGCGGGAGGCCACCTCCACGTTTGTATTGCGTTGAAGTAGAACGACCCGTAACAGGGCGTTCCGCCCATCGTTTGCTGGGTATTGTGCTCTATTATCACGTCCTGCAGGGTTGGGCCAATACTGAATCCAGGTCGAAAGCCGCTGCCGTTATCACGCAATAAGATCAGGTTGTTGGCGATCCTAACCCGCCTTGTCTCTCCCTTCCATGTTCCATCTTTGACGCCCTCGTCGAACTCTGCGATCGCAAAGCCGGCGTTGACGTTCTTGAGGATATTGCTCTCAATGTCAATGTCATCGACGACCGTATCCGGCCCCCCCTGGTCGTTGGCAACGCGCGGAGTCAAGAGTAGGGACGTGCCGTTCTGCGCACTCGGCCAGTCGTTCTCCAGGACATTCCCCGAAACGATCGCGCGTTTCATACTCTTGAACTCCAGATTGTTCTTGACCGACCACTTGCCGTTGCCGCCAGTCGTCAGGGGAATCCAGGAGAGCGGCTTATACAACCAGTTTCCACGGATCTCAACATCCGCTGGCACGTAAGGATTGTTTGCCCCTCCAGCGCCACCGAACATCACGTTCTCGGTAGTTGACGATATGAAGTTGTTGACGATCTTGATCGGGCCGGACGTGCGATAGGCGAGAATCCCCTGCGAATCCTGCGTAGAGTCGTGAATGTCAGATATGTAGCTATTGATGACCGCGATCGAAGTGCCGTTGGCCACCACCCCTTGCCGGACGTCTTGCGTGTCCGATCCGTGTATATAGCAACGGTCGATCGTAATGTTCTGGGGAAAATCGGCTTCACCTACCAAGCTTGGCGCGGCGCCCTTCACCATATCGCGGAGCTTGGCTTCCACTCGGGATGTGATGAAGTCAATATTCACCAACTGATAGACCCGTGGAGCGCCTTTGGCCGGAGTAATTTCCAGACCGACGAGGCGATAGTTAGTCGCACCGGGTTGAGCTGTGATCGCCGAGGTGCTGTTGGACGTTTGGATTTTCGGCATCTTGGAGGCGTCCGCCGGGGACGTCCGCTGATCGGAATGCGCTATCTGATCGACGGCAGAGCTTTGAATGTAGATCCAGCCTTTGCCCTTCTTCGGTAGGAGGTCGAAATTTCCGGTGAAGGTTGCACCTGCTTCCAATACAACGGTGTCGCCGGGCTTTGCCCTGTCGAAGGCCGCCTGCAAGTCGTCGCCGCTCCGGACACGGATGGTAGAGCCCGACGGTTGCTGATAGGTAGTCTCGATATAAACCCGAGGCGCTTCGGGAACGGGCGGCTGAGGGCCTTGTGCTTGCGCGACCGCCGTGAGGACCAGGCCGAAAATTAGCGCATTTTTCATAGAAAGGCAGGCGCTCCAAGCATGGAACTGAGAGTGGCGACTATTTGCCCATAGCGCTACTTACTTACACGTGAAGTTAACACTGCTGGCCGGAAGTCGCGATGTCGAGTTTAGCACGGCAAACCGCCTGGCTAAACCGTGCTGAGAGGCCATCCTTTGGGGAATGTCGCTCGGATCGGTTACCGTCATCCCGGCTCCTTTGGCTGCCTTGGCATTAGCAAAAGAGCCGGGTCCCCGCTGCGTCACTCAAGGGCGTGCGGCTGGGCTTGGCAGTATGGCGCCGGATGGCGGCAGCGTGCCAGGTTGAGGTGGCATATACTTCGTCGCAGCCTGCAGGCTTGACCAATTGATGCCCGCCAACTGTCCGTCAGTGGTGTCCGTCCAGTACGGAGTCAAAAGCTGATAGTCTCCCATGCTGGGCACCACGTACGTAAACGGTACCGTGCTTGCATAGTTGTGAAGCGGCCAGGTGGCCACTCCTTGGCTGCTGGGAACATACATGGCATTGCCGTAAAAGCGCGGCGCCAGTGGCGCAGGATCACCCATGTAATAGTTCAGCGCTGAGGTGCCTAATTGTCCCCAATCTCCAGTCGGCTGTGCACACAAGGCATTGTCCAGGATCCAGACGTTATGAGTGTAAGATTGCGGCGGCGGCCACGACCATGATTGATTGCTCTCGAAATAAATCGATGCGCCGCATCTCGTACCAGGGTAGGCGATCAGGGTGTTGTGCTGAAATACCATATCCGTCTGGTTAGGGCTTAGGGCGATTCCCCAGTTCCGGCCTCCCCCGTTGCCGCTGGGGTTAGCGAAAATCACCAGGTTGTTGTCAATTTTCCAGCGCTTCTCCTCTCCGGGATTGGTGCAGTTCGGATAGCCTGAGGCCGCGGAGCAGTATGGGTCGACCTCCTGCGTATTGAATCCCGACAACACATTCTTCAGGATGTTACTTTCCACGGTGATGTCATCCACTACTGCGAGATTCCCGCTCTGACTGGTCTGCACAGTAAGCACCACGGAATACCCCAGCTGTCCGCTTACCCAGGTATTCTCCAGCGTATTCCCGGTCACCAGCACTCGCCGCGCACTTTTGAACTCCAGGTTATCTTTCTCGACCCACTGGTTAAAGGGAGGAAGCGTGATGCCCAGAGCATCCCAGGCCAGAGGCTTAAAGAAATGATTTCCACGGATCTCAACGTCCGATGGAACATAGGGATTATTGTAGTCGCCGGCCCCACCTAACATGACATCTTCAGTCGATGCCGAGAGATAGTTGTCGACAATTTTCAGCGGCCCGGGCGTCAAGTAGGCAAGAATCGCCTGGCTGTCAGAAACACTCTGGTGAATATCGGAGATGTAGCTGTCAATGACGGCAAAGTTTGTTCCGTTGGCCTGCACGCCCTCCCTTATGTCTTGCGTAGAAGATCCGTGAACATAGCAGCGGTCAATTGTTATGGAATCAGGCAGAGTTTGCCCAATCACCGACTGCCAGCCAATGGTGAAATATGAAAAGCAGTTGATCGGCGGCTTGTTGGAAGGAACACAACCCTGCGTCGATGCTGAGGTAATTTCGAGCCCCACCAGTCGCCAGTGGTTAGATCCTGGCGCGAGGCTGATCGCTGCACTGGTGTTTGGTGTTACGATCCTCGGCATGCTCGAAATGTACTTTGGGTCCGTTCTGTTTCCTGGAGAAGGAAGCTTGCTTAGCGCAGAGCTCTCAATATAAATCCATTGTTTACTGGAGTTCGCCTTCACTGGAAGTGTGAAGTTGCCGCTGTAGACGGAGCCGGCGTCCAGAATGATGGTATCGCCCGGCAAGGATGAAATAAGGGCATTGGTAAAATCTGCGCTGGTATGCGAGTGCCAGGTAGCACCGCCCGTAGGCGGGTTCCACGTCGTGTCAATATAAACTTGAGGTAATGCAGGAACCGGCTCGGCCGCTGGGGCAAGAGCGGCGAATAGAAGGACAAAAATCAGCAACTTGTTCATGAGGACTCCTATAAGTCGGAAAGCTATGGATCTACTTTGGCAGGACACTCGGTCAGGTGAAGTGGACTACCTCAGTAACACCGACAATAGCCTTGGACTGACTCTCCTAGCTACTGGTTGGAGGGCGAAAGTTAGATCAGCCGCGTAGACTGTACTAGCCTGGCCCGTCGTACAGTTGTAGAAAAGGGGATGGAGTGCATAGAGTAAATAGGTGGAGCTAGGCTATAGCGTGGGAGAGGTGCCGATGACGACTGGTTGTTCGCCGTCACTTCAGGCAGCGGCCGTGGGCTTTATCGGCGACTCAGTCGAGATCTGTCGTCGCGGGCCGCGCCGGCCGCCAGAAGAATGGTAAAATGCGGCTTCGGACATACGTTGACCTATGCCCAAGCGATTTCGTGACCTTTTCCCGTTACCTCAACGTATTGCATACTTGGGCTGGTACCTGCTCGGCAAACCTTGTCCCATTGGCCTCACCCTGAAAACCGGTCAGAGCCTTCACATGCGTGGTGACTCTCCCACAGCCAACGATCACGACACGGCTTACGAGGTTTTCGTAAGCGATTTCTATCGCCCGGACGGCATCGTGCCGAGCGACCAGGAGCTCACCATCGTGGATCTGGGGGCCAATGTCGGTTATGCCACCATGTACTTCGCTCACCTGTTCCCGAAGTCGCACCTGTACGCATTTGAACCTCATCCCACATCCTTCGCCGAACTGGTGGCCAATTTGCGCCGCAACCATCTGCTGGAGCGGGTCACGCTCTATAAAGCTGCTGCTTCCAATGTCGCGGGGCCTCAATTCCTGACCGACGATGCTGTTTGCTCGACCATTGTGTCCGGCGACGGCAACCGTCGGTTTAGAGTTATGCAGCTCGACCTTTTTGAATGTCTCAGCGGCCTGCACGTTGACATACTCAAAATGGATATCGAGGGCGGCGAATACTCCGTTTTGGGTGACGATCGTTTCCGCCGACTTCTGCCTCGCAACGTCATGATGGAATGGCATTCCGACCAAGAGCACGGCGATGGCAAGCTATGGTGTGTCAACCGGCTGGAGTCTCTCGGCTACCGGGTGACTGTCCGCTGGGACGGAGGGGATTTCGGAGCCATAGCGGCAGCTCAACCTAAGGATAGCCTGAATGCAAGTCTCTCCTGAGGAGCTCTCCCTTAAGCACAAGTGCGGGTCAACCACACGGGCCGTTGTGTCTTGGCCATTTCCTCGGCTGGATGGAATCATAGCCTCTCTCACCGAGCCGGATTTATTCGAGTGGATGGATGGTTTGAGCTACTTGCGTGGCTATGGTGTTTGCCCCGCAGTGCTGGACTCGACGAAGGGGTTCCTTAATCCTTTCAAGAAGCGCGGACCACTTTGGGCGGGCATCGATCCGCTTCGTTTTGTCCGCATGGTTTGGAATTACCGCCGATATGACGTCCTCATCTCCATTGACGCCCCATCCTGCCTGTTATTCGTGCTACTTAAGAGGCTATTCCGGCTAAAGAAACCCGTGGTCGTTATCGACCCTGCTGTTGCCCCATTCTATTTGAATAGTGTCAGACTGAACCGTCAGGTGCTTCCGTATGTCGACCATGTTGTTGTCTTCAGTCGAGTACACGAAGACTATCTAAAGAAGGAGTACAGAAGCCGAGTTAGGGTCAGCATGTTGTACCATCGGATCGACCCCCTCTTCTTCGACAAATCGAGGTGCCGCAAACTTGACCGCGAACCTTATATTGTCGCGGTCGGCAACGACTCCAGCAGGGACTATGAGAGGCTTTTCGAGGCAGTAGAAGGGCTACCCGTAAGGGTGATTTGCAACACCAAGCGGAAGGTGACGCGTGCCGTACCACCCAACGTCACGCTGCAAAGCGAATATGTCCAGTACCGCGATTTGCGTGATCTCTACGGCAATGCGGAAGCTGTCGTGCTGCCCCTGCGTAATAGCCTCCATCCCGGTGGCATCAATACCTTGCTGGAAGCGATGTGCATAGGTTGTCCTGTGGTGGTCAGCGGCTCGGTTGGGATCATCGACTACGTGCAGCATGGGGTCACGGCGTGGGTCGTTGCGCCGGAGGACGCGCCGGCGTTACGAGCAGGCATCGAGACGGTGCTCGGGAACGCAGATCTTAGACAGAGTCTGTCTATCAACGCGCGGAAGTTCTGCATATCGGTTTGTGCCATGCCGGTCTATGCTGAGAAGGTCGCAGACATCCTTAAGAAGATTACGGAACACGATTAGTGGTAGCGCGTTGTCAGACTATCCGATGCTGGGGAGCTGTTTCCTGAGAGCGCGGACTGGCATCGAAGTCAGGACGGTGACACGCGTTCGAATAATGTGTTCCCGTCAAACTTGCCGCGTACCTTCAGCCAAGGCGGAAGTTCCACCCGCCATTGTGGTCTCCAGAACGACACGTCACCGTCGCTGAGGATGATCCAACGGGCATTGTATTGCTCCATATAGTGCAGCAGGTAATCGTCGCTCGACTGCGTAATGGATAGCGCCTGCGCGCCGGTGTCCAAGGTGTAGAAGTAGGGGTCGAACACCACCACCGGATCAAGATGAGTGATCTCCGCACTGATCGAGCGCCGGACGCGGCGGCGATTGGCGACTGGGCTGTCCTCCGCGTTTTGCCGCACCAGGATGGCGTCCTGAACCGGCATGTAGCAAGCCAGGAACATGGTCCCAAGAATGAGCGCATACCGGGCCGGCCCGCGAAGGCCCTGTCCGGCCAGCAGCGTCGCAATTCCGCAGCCCAGCCAGAGCACCATCAGGGCGGTCAAGGGCGCCAGATATCTGGGTTCGAAGGAATCAGAACGAAGGGCCATCACGACGATCTGTAGTCCTGCATAAACAACGCTTGCGAAAAAAGCGGGGGTCAGAAAGTGACGCCTGAACCGGAGAGCCACGGAAGCCAGCAAAACCAGAAGCACGATCCGCGGAACATAGCGCCGCTCCCAGCCGTCGCGAAACCAGCCCATAATGACCCTGGGTATCCCAGTAACCACGTGGGTCAGGATGGCACCGGCGCCATTGCTACGAATAAGTTGCATCGGCGGCGGTGGAAGCTCCGGGCTTCGCCAATAACGATCGATGGAACCGCCATAAGGGCGGGCGTAGAAATCCTGGAACGCATAGTACGTGGCGTCGCTGCGCAGTGGAGAACCCCAGACGTGCGCGGTATGAATCAACCATGGCGCGGCCACGACAAGCGCAGCAACGCCGGCCAGCGTCAGGCGCAATATTGCCTTCGGCCACGTCCACGCGGCAAACGCATAAACAACCAGAGCAGGCGCGATCAGGGAGGCTGTGGAGCGCGTGAGCCACGCCGCTCCGAAGACTATCCCCGCGGCAATACAAAGGGGATATCTTTCAGCGCGCACAAAGAATGCCAGGCCCGCAATCAGAAGAGTCAGGGTGAGCGCATCCGGCAGCATTCTCAGAGAACACTGCCACAGTGGAGGGAAGACCGTCACCGCCAGCGCGATTAACAAAACGCTCCAGTCGCTCTTCATCCAGTAAGAAGCAAGGTAAAAACTCGCCAGGAAAAGTCCGACGGATGCTAACGCGGAGACCAGCAGTCCGGCGCGCACGACCGGAAGGCCCAATACCTTGGCGGCGACCGCTGTCAGGAGCGGGTACAAGGGATTGGCATTGTGATACGGCATCGGCAGACGGGCTGGGTGGAGAAAGACCAGCCAACTGGCATCGTTGACCCACCCTTTGCCGCTCAGGAGGTTGCGAGCCACGATAGCGATGTAGGCGCTGTCGTGGGTGACAGCGCTGGAAAAGTCTGTGTTAAGCGGTAACAGAATGATGCGCAGTACGAACAGCGCCGCGGCGCAGATCCAAGGTCCCAGCCAGCCCCGGTGCAGGGTCAGGTCGTTCGGCGCGTCCGCAAGCTGGCCCGCGGGTTGCTCCTGTCGGAGGACATCGCTGTTCCGTTTCGATGGCAGCATTGGACTCCGAAGGAGTTCTAAGTACAGGCCGAACTGCGGAGAGTTCATATTGTATCAAGACGCTGCGAATCGTATTTTCATTAACTATTAAGGTCTCAAAGATGAGTCGCAGCGTGGCGTGGTCGGCTGAAAAAAACGGCTCCACTTCCATCATGGAGCCGGTGTCACACAAACCCACAATCAGATGCTGCTCTCTTGTTCTGCCGAGCTTAAGCCTTAATGCTGCATGGCCTGCTCCAGCAGGTTGTAGTTGACGCCGGAAACATTCCCGTCGGTAGTGCTGACCCAATCCGGGATTAGCAGCTGGTAGTTGCCCATGCTCGGGTTCACATAGGTGAACGGGGTTGTGGTGGCGTCGTTGGAAGTCCCCGGCCACGTGGCAGGATTGCCGCTAGGCACCCACATGACATTGCCGTAGAAGCGTGGAATGAGCGGAGCCGGATCGCTCATGTAGTAACCCAGCCCGTAGGTACCGAGGAGGCCGCAATCGCCGAACACCTGCTGATTGAGGGCATTGTCCAAGATCCAGATGTTGTGGGTCTGAGAGGGCTCCGAGGGCGGACAGTTATCAGTGGCTGCGATGTCGAAATACCACGAGGCAAATGGCGCCGAGTTGTTGCTCATCAGCATTGTGTTGTGCTGGACGATCACGTTCGTAAGCCCGGGGAACTGCTGGTTGTTACCATCCACGCCTGCGGCCGAGAAAACCATGCCGATGTGCTCGGTCGTATCCAGGCTGGGATCCAGCAACATCAGATTGTTGCCGATATAGACGCGCTTGAGTTCGCCCGGATTGGTGCAGTAAGGATAGGAAGGCGGACCGCAGCCGTCGTCGGCCTCCAGGGTGTTGATGCCCGAGGTTACGTTGGTCATGATATTGCTCTCGAACAGGATGTCATCAATTACCGTCTCGTTGCCGCTCTGGCCAGAGCGCACGGTAAGGACCAGGGAGAAGCCTTGTTGCCCGGCTTTCCAGTTGTTCTGCAGAACGTTTCCGGTGATGACAGCCCGCTGGCCGCTCTTGAACTCAACGTTGTCTTTGACCACCCACTGGTTGGTTTCGTTGGGAGGAGATGGCGGGCATACCGCGCCGTTGGCCAGGGATTGGCCCGGCGGCACGGTTCCGCCATCGCCGCAAGAGAACCACGACAGTGGCTTAAAGAAATTGTTGTAGCGAATCTCGATATCCGAGGGCACGTAGGGATTATCGGTGGGCGGGTTGCAACTGGGATAGAAGCACGCCCCCGCCCCGCCAAACAGAATGTCTTCGGTGCTGGCGGAGATGTAGTTATTGGTGATCTTCAGAGGCCCAGGCGTGTAGTAGGCCGAAATGCCCTGCGAGTCGGCGGCAGCCTTATGAATGTCCGAGATATAGCTGTCAATTACGGCGAAATACGTGGCTTGGGCCCCAATGGCATGGTAGACATCCACCGTGGGGGAGCCATGAATATAACACCGGTCAACGGTGATGTTGTTGGCCGGAGTGGGCGTGGTGCCGTTGTCCGGAGATAGGGCCTGGATCAGATACCAGCTCCAGTTGTTGCAGAGCTGATCGTTGCAACCCCCGCCTCCCGCGTTGGAGTTGGAGTACACCTCGATGCCCACCAGTCGGATGTAGTTGGTTCCTGACACTGGGCAATACGAATTTACCGCACTGCACAGCATCAAGGCCGGCGTTTGGTTGGGAGTCACGATCTTGGGCATGTTGAGAGCATCTTGTGGGCCCACCCGGCTGCCGGGCGCGGGCAGGCTGCTCAGGTTGCTGGTCTCGATGTAGGTCCATAGGTTCCCGGGATTGTTCTTGTAGGGGATGACGAAGTTGCCGACGTAGACCGCACCGGCGTCGAGAATGATGGTATCGCCGGGCGAGAAGCCATTCAGGGCAGCGGTCAAGTCGCTGCTGCTATGCGCTTGCCAGACGGTGCCTCCGCTGGGAGGATTCCAGGTGGTGTCAATGTAAACCTGCGGAGGCGTCGGGAATGGCTCTCCGTTGGTCGCGTTGACCGTGAGAGTAATGGTCGTGTTCTGTTGGGTGCCTCCGCCATTGCCGGTCACGGTGATGGAGTAGGTGCCGACTGGCGTGTTGCTGCCCACCGTGATGGTCAGACTGGAGGTGCCCGAACCGGGCGCCTGAATGGTCTGCGGACTGAACGTTAAGGTGGTACCGGAAGGCGCCCCGGAGTACGAGAGCGCGATGGAGCTGTCGAAGGAGCCGCTGATGGCGGTGCTGATGGTCGAATAGCTCTGATTGCCGGGGACGAGGGTAAGCGACGCTGGAATCGCAAAGATGCTGAAACTGTTCGGTCCCTGGGGAGTGACCGTCAGGGTAAAGGTGGTGTTCTGCTGTATGCCGCCTCCAATGCCGGTCACGGTAATGGGATAAGTGCCCGCAGGCGTTCCACTGCCCACCGTGACGGTCATGGTGGAGTTGCCCGAGCCTGGCGCCGCAATGGTCAGCGGATTGAGGGTCACAGTGGTACCCGAGGGCACACCGGACGTATAGAGACAAATGGCGTTACTGAAGCCGCCGTTAATCGTCGTGGTGATGGTGGAAGTGTTCTGGTTGCCCTGCGGGATGGTCAGGGACGAGGGCGAAGTCGAGATCGTGAAGTTGCCCGGACTGGTCACGGTCAGGGTGACGGTGGTGATCTCTTGTATACCGCCGCCGGTGCCGGTAACGGTGATGGCGTATATGCCAGGCGGCGTGCTGCTGCCGACCGTGATGGTCATGGTCGAGTTGCCCGAACCCGGCGGCGAAAGGGTCTGCGGATTGAAGGTTATTGCGGTACCGGAAGGTGCTCCGGAGGAAGAGAGCACGATGGAGCTGTTGAAGCCACCGATGAGGGTGGAAGTGATGGTCGAAGTGCCCTGGTTGCCCTGCGCGATCGCGACCAAAGAAGGCGACGCCGAAAGCGTAAAGCTGCCCTGAGTGACGGTCAGGGTGACGATGGTGTTCTGCTGGATTTCGCCGCCGCTGCCGGTCACGGTGATGGGGTAGGTACCAAGCGGCGTGTTGTTGCCGACCATGATGGTCATGGTGGAGCTGCCGGAGCCGGGGGCCGAAATCGGGTTCGGGCTGAAGCTCACGTTCGTACCCGAAGGCACGCCGGAAGTCGAGAGGATAACGGCGTTGTTGAAGCCGCCGCTGACCGTGGTGGTGATGGTGGAGGTGTTCTGAGTACCCTGCTGGATGGTCAGGGACGAGGGCGAAGTCGAGATCGTGAAGTTACCCGGGCTGGTCACGGTCAGGGTGACGGTGGTGTTCTGCTGCACCCCGCCGCCATTGCCGGTCACGGTGATGGGGTAAACGCCAAGCGGTGTGCTGCTGCCGACCGTGATGGTCATAGTCGAGTTGCCCGAACCGGGCGGCGGGAGATTCTGCGGATTGAGGGCGACTGTGGTGCCGGAAGGTGCTCCGGAGTAGGACAGCGCGATGGAACTATCGAAGTTTCCGATGAGAGTGGCGGTGATGGTGGATGTACCTTGGTTGCCCTGCGCGATGGCCAGCGAGGCCGGCGACGCTGAAAGCGTGAAGCTACCCTGAGTGACGGTCAGGGTGACGGTGGTGTTCTGCTGGAGATTACCGCCGCTGCCGGTCACGGTGATGGGATAAGTGCCCAGAGGCGTGTTGCTGCCCACCGTGATG
>Ga0074046_10000542_pt1 | contig 34702 bp, 38 predicted proteins | sample BogForMeECP23OM3_FD_94441 | JGI IMG/M metagenome (GOLD analysis project Ga0074046, IMG submission 94441) | Bog forest soil microbial communities from Calvert Island, British Columbia, Canada - Bog Forest MetaG ECP23OM3 | ecosystem: Environmental > Terrestrial > Soil > Wetlands ... | reverse complement strand
CTCTTCCACACCGTGCCGCGACTGAAGTAGGTCGCGGGTAGAACCTGCAATCCCAGTCCCGCGTCCCTAACGAGATATGAAACTTGAGTAATCAAACCCTTTCCTCAACACCCTGCTAGGGGTGACCTCGCGGGCGCTTACCGAAAACAGATCCGCTGTGGAAACCTCCCCTTCGAGGCTGCGTTGAGCCCCATAGCGGGCGACTGCTTTTACGCCAGCGGACCGCCGTCGCCGATGTCTTGTCAATGAGGATCTAACAACCGGCTATGAACTCAGCGACGAGTGCGATAGCCGCGCGGAGGTTGTCGGCCTCGGTGCGGCCGCTGCGTGCGCGCGGCTTGAAGGAGTGATCGCCATCTTCGAGCCACTCGATCCGAATTACCGGCGATAGCTTGTAGCCGGTGACTTCTTCCGGTCGTCCGAAGCTGTCTCGCGTTCCCTGGAGAATCAACGCCGGTGTCTGCAGAGTTTCGAGATGCTTGGTCCGGGTCTTCTCAGGCTTGCCCGGCGGATGAAACGGATATCCGAGGCATACAACGCCGCGTACCCCCGCGTCGTCCGCGACCATGCTCGCAATTCTGCCGCCCATCGACTTGCCGCCGATCACAAGCCCACCGCTGCCGCCAGCCTCCTCGATCGCATCGCGGAACGACTGCATCAGGATGCGCGGCGGGTCCGGCGCTCCTCCCTTGCCACTTTCCCGCCGCCGCTGCATGTACGGGAACTCAAACCGGATCACCCGAACGCCCGATGCTGCAACTCCTTCAGCGACGCGCTGCATGAAGGGAGAATCCATCGGCGCCCCGGCGCCGTGCGCGAATAAAAATGATTTCGCCGCCGCCTTCGGGCCATCGACCATCAGAGCCGCCATGACATTGGATCATCGGACGGTCGCGGCGACCGCGCAAACCGAATCCGGCTCTTGTTTTGGAGTATGGTGCGAGAGCGGAGTGAGCGAAGCCCCATTTGGGGTTCGCTCACTCCGCCTTTCATTCTAGGCGGCGGCCCGCCGAATCATCATCCGCGTGCCGATTCCGCCTGGGCCGGTGCCCTCAGCGTTGCGGTCGCTTCGGCGAACTCCGCCAGGTAGCGCGCAACGCTCGGCCGGTTGCTCATTCGCGACAGCCACTTTGCCAGGTTGCCGTACTCAGCCGACGGCGCGCCCTCCATCAAGGAAGCGATGTTGATCGGGGAGAAGCAGGAGATATCCGCGACGCTGAATTCGCCGCACAGGTACTCGCGCTTGCCCAGCTCGCGCTCGAGTCGCTGATACTGTCGCGCTAGCTCGCCTTGGTCTGCGCCACCGCGGCTGCATCTCGCGTCGACGCGTCCGGCTTCAACAGCACCTCGCGCACCAGCACTCCGAGGTTGGGCGCGAGCAGTTTGTCGCCGAGATCCTCGAGCATCCTGCATCGCGCGCGCTCTGCCACGCCAGTCGGAAACAGCGCTGGCTTTGGCACGCGCTCGTCGAGATATTCGAAGATGATCGTCGAGTCGTAGACCGCCGCCTCACCATCGACGAGCACCGGAATCTGTGCCTTGGGATTCAGCCGCGCCAGTTCCTCGGGCTTGATCCAGCCGGTGGCCGGCGTCCAGTTCACCAGCCGGGTTTCGTGCGCGATCGCCTTCTCGAACATCGCGATTCGCGGCTTCGCGCTATACACGCTGAGCGGTGAGTAATAGAGCTTCATCCTACTCCTCCATCCCATCCGAAATGTTTGCGATCATTTTTTTGGCTCGCTCGCCAGCACCATTTGAGTTTGCGTGACGGTCGCGAGCAGCTTGCCGTTCTCCGACGTCACCCGCGTCTGCCAGACCATCGTGCGCCGTCCCCGATGTATCGCGACGCACTCCGCCCGCACCGTGGTGCCAACCATCGCGGGACCAAGGAAGTTCGTCTTCGACTCGATCGTGGTGGTCGTCGCGCCGTCGCGCAGATTCAATGACGTCGCGCAGCCGCCCAGCGTGTCGGCCAGCGCCATCATCGCTCCGCCGTGCAGAATCGCGGGCCGCGTGCACATGTCTTCGCGAACCTTCATCTCCGCCGTCACGCATTCGGGTGTCGCGCTGACGAACCTGATTCCGAGCAGCTTTGCGAAGGGCAGAATGTCGCGGTTGAGTTGTTCGAGTGCGTCCATGAGGTTCATCATGTACTCGCGGGCCGACGCGAATGGACCATTAGTAGTTCCACTTTAAGAAATAATTAAGGATCCACTTTCGCCACCGTTGCGCGCGTAGTACGGTCGCCTTCAAGAGGTGCTCGGATGTTTCTGAAACTCGACGCGGACGGCCCCCTGTACGATCAGATTTACCGCGCGCTCAGAGGCCAGATTCTCGGCGGGCGCATGGCTGCCGCAAAACGCGTTCCAGCCACGCGCGATCTCGCGCTCGAACTCGGCGTCTCGCGCAACGTCGCGATAATGGCGTACCGGCAACTGCTCGACGAGGGTTACCTGACTGCGCGGATGGGCGCGGGCACCTTCGTCGCGCGCGAGCTGCCGCGGCATCTCACGACCGTCGCCGCGCGCCGGCATCCTACGCCCGCGCGGACTCCGGCGCCCGTCCATCTGTCGGCGTATGCACGTCGCGTGCGCGAGGCTTCGCACGGCGTGCAGTTCACTTGGGCGCCGCGGCGCGACGTGCTGCCGTATGATTTCCGCGACGGTCCGCCCTCGTTCACCGATTTTCCGCACGAAACATGGTGCCGCGTGATGGCCCGGCGCGCGCGCCGCGTCACGATCCGCGATCTCGACTACGGTTCGCCCGAAGGACTGCCCGCGTTGCGCGAGGCGATCGCCGGCTACGCGGGCCGTGCGCGCGCGATCTCATGCACTGCCGACAGGTACTCGTCGTCAACGGCTCGCAGCAGGGCCTCGATCTCGCCGCGCGCGTGCTCGTCGATCCCGGCGACGTCGTGCTGATGGAGGAGCCGCACTATCGCGCCGCGCGAACTGTGATGAGAGCGGCCGGCGCGAGGATCGAAACGATCGCGGTCGACGAGCATGGCCTCCCCACCGACGAACTCGCGCAGCGCCGCACGCTCAGCCGGCTCGCCATCGTGACTCCCTCGCATCAGTTTCCCACCGGCGCGGTGATGCCGCTGGGGCGTCGGCTCGAGCTGCTCGCATGGGCCCGGCGTTCCGGCGCCAGCATCTTCGAGGACGACTATGACAGCGAGTATCGCTACGCCGGCCGTCCTATCGAAGCTCTCGCCGCGCTCGACGACAGCGGCTGCGTGCTCTACGCGGCGACCTTCTCGAAAGTGATGTTTCCTTCGCTGCGGCTGCGATACATGATTCTTCCAGAGCGGCTGGTCGGACCTCTACGCTCGGTCAAGGCGTTGATGGACACGGGAGGACCAAGCCTCGCGCAGGCCGCGCTAGTCGATTTCATCAGCGAGGGCCACTTCGAACGTCATCTGCACCGCACCCGAACGCGCAACGCCAGTCGCCGCGCCGCTATGCTGGATGCGATCGAGCGCCACCTCGGCGCCCGCGCGCAAGCGTCGGGCATCAATGCCGGCCTTCATCTGATGCTGTGGCTGCGCGACTTGCCCGCGTCGAGGTCGCGCGAGTTGCGGATCCGTGCTGCGCGAGCAGGTGTTGGCGTGTACTCAGTCGAGCCGTTCTATCTGAACGCGCCCAAGCACCTCGGGCTGCTGCTCGGTTACGCGTCGATGCCTGAAAAGCAAATCGCCGAGGGCATCCGCCGCTTCGCCTCCGTCGTCAACTCCCTCTGAAAACGCGGAGTCCTATCGATCGTCTCTGGACGACGACCGGTAGGACTCCTTCGAATGTCACTCAGGCCGCTCGTTAGGACGACCATCCTTGTCTGTTGTAGTAGTTCACCATCTGCTGAACGATCTGGTCGGTCGTCTTATCCACCAGGTAGCCCGTTGACGACGTAACGTTCTTCACGCCTCCTGCCGCGATGTTCACGCCCAGCGATGCGGCCGCTGCCGCTCCGCCCGCCGCTGCGCCTGCCGGTCCTGTTATTCCCGCTCCCGGCATGTACCCGCTGTCCGCGCTTGTGGCGAAGTCCAGCAGCTCGCTCGAACCCTGGGGGGTCTTCTGAATAACCTGGACCACCGTGTCCACTTTGGAAGCTCCCGCGCCCAGCCCGATGACCATCCGCCGCAGCCGGTTTCCTTCGCTTATATCCGTGAACTGGCCATCCAGGACCAGGACGTTGTCGCCCGTAGGAGGCACTCCACGCTGCAGGCACGTAGTAGTGATTCCCTTTTGCGTCAGGTTTGCCGCGACCTGGACGCAGATATTTTGTGCCGTCTGGTGGGCTAGCTGGAGTTGTTCGGCACTTTGGTTTTCGCCGGACATGTTTCTGTAGGCCACCTGAAAGATGCTGGAGTTAAGCGAAACATCGGACGCATCGACCGCAAACGGATACACGACGACCGCAGTTGGCGGCGTCGCAGTGATCGGCGCCGCTGAACTTTGCTGCGTCACTTGAGCCCCCGCGCATCCAAACGCCGCGATAGCCAATAGCACATACATTCGATTGAGAATTTGAGACCTCATAATATCCCTCTTCCTGTTTGGCGTTGATTCTTTGTAACGCTCTTCCAACTCAATTCCAATCACGCTTCGAGATCAGTCCGCTTACTTGGTCTATTGCGCGGGCGACGGCTCCCACGATCCTTTCAGCGCGGATCTTGTGTTTACGTTCCCGATATCGATCGGGGCATGAGCCATCCCCGGCACCTTTGCCAGCACCGCGAAGGTGAAGGTCATCACCACCAGTCTCAGCGTCTTCTGCAACCGTCTTTCTCCTTCAGATCGCGCTCTCATAGTTCTACTTTCGGTAACAGCACGTTTATTTGAAATCTCAACGCGAATTGCTCAGTCTGAGCGTCAAACTGTCGATAGGCCATCCATTCACCGGAGAACGACGTGTCGATTGCGTAGCCCTCACCGAATTTCCAGACTTTCCCCAAGCCGGCACTAAGCGGCATATCGGTCGAAGTTTTGTGACGCCAGTTGATTGTCCAGGTCGAGTCGCTCGATTTCAGATACCATCCGCGACCTAGCTGATAGGAGAGGATCGGTTGGATCTGGAGCGAGCTGACAGGAACCGAATGCGACGATGTGTACGCGAACGACGTCCCCTGCTGAAAAAGACCGGCAATTTGCAGCCTTGGAATTCCCCGGTAGCCGAAGGCCGCGGCCGGCCCCATCTGCCACGCACCTTTGCCCGTGAACTGACTCGTGGACGTTGGAAACACGAAATACGGTCCGATGCCCCACCGGAAGCGAGTCTCCTTTTCGTTCGGCCACGGTATGACAAACAGGTCCAGGAGTTGGAAGTCGTCGAGCGCGGTGGTCGTGGTCGCGCCCTTGTTGCGAGGAACTGTAACAACTTGAATCGACGGCCGGATAAGCTGCTCCAGCGGCGTGAACAGTTGTGGCCGAACCGCCAGCAGTGGCCGGATTTGCAGCGTGTTCGGCTGTGCATTGGTGCCGTACTCGGCGGGAGTGTAGATGTCTTGGATCTTGAACTGGGTCAGGCTCGCGGTCGGATCATTTTCCCGCTCGGCCAGCGATTCCTCTTCGTCGCTGGCCGACGCGGTCTGCTGGGCGAGACTGAGGGAGCAGCCCGCCAACAGGATGAAAATCGCTGCAGCGCAAGAAACGATGATGCGGGCTAGATAGCGCACAGACCTATCGCCCAGCCGGTGCTCGACCCTGTAGCTCCAGCAGGCGAGTCGTAATCTTATGCACCCAGTAGTCCATCGCCGCCTTCGCGTCGCCCCACTGCCACTGCGCCGCCTGGCTGATCGCCATCCCTCCGGCGCGCTTGTCGATCGCGCCGGCGAGAAACTGGCCGGTTACGGCGTCGGTTGCTTTCATCTCGGCTTCGGCCGAGCCCGCAAACGCGTAACTGCCCGTCGCCAGCGACTGGATTCCATTGAGGACCCGCGCCTGCGGAACTATCACCGATACAGTACGCAAGCCCGGGGTCGCAGTGGTCGCATTGACTATCGCGATTCGCAACACGAGCACGCCCGGTCCGGGCTGGTCAACCATGGTAAAATTCTTCGACAGCGCCTCCTTGAGTTGATTGTAGAAGTAGTCCCCCAACATCTGCTGATCGGACGCCGACACCGTCGTGCTCGGGTCGTCCCAAAATTCGACCGGCTGCAGCAGAATCTTGTTGTACTGGCTCCACTGCGCGTTCGAATTGACGTACAGCATCGCGGCCTGGTTGCCGGTGCCCGGCTGCAGCAAGGAGGCATCCTGCCCGAAGAATCCGATCACCGCCGGAGCGGGCTGTGCACCCTGAGCCTGCTGCAAGACGGCAGGCTGGCTCTCCACCGTTTGTGCGCATCCGGACATGATCGAGCCGCCGAACAGGGCGGCGACTATGGGCGCCACAGTTGTGATTTTCATTGAAACAGACCTCCTCCGTGCGAGTGTTTCGTTCCGCGACGCCCACCTGGCTTACCATGATGGGACCGGAATCAGTCTGCTCGAATGCTACATGAAGGTAAATTGGCCTTTGGTACACATATCCCTACCGCCGCCCCGGCTCCGACCCAGGCATTCGCGGTCGTGTGCGCTTTGACTCTTCCAGATAGATCGATCCGACGTACCCTCGGATTTGCGTTGCATTCCGCATCGAGCGCGGCTGGATGGAAGCCGCATCGCTCGCCGACTTGGTGCGGATGGCAGATCGGTTGAATATTCGGCCCGCGAGAAAGGCGGGCGCAGCGTCGCGCTCCAGTTGATCGATAAACCGGGCGAGCTTCGAATCGGGTATGGCTAGTGAACGGGCGACCGGCGTGTCTGTTGTTCGTCGGCGATTCGTTGATACAGCGTGGCAGCGCCGCCGTAAATCGTCGCGCCGTCTTCGGGAGCGCCGACGAACTCAGCGATCTGTTGCATCTCAGCGACCCAGCGGTACGCCTTCGGGCGCATCGCGGGAACAGCGCGCTCCATTCGTGCGAGGAAGCTGGGCTGACTCCGCGCGAGTTCAGCGCGCAACGCATCCGCCAGGCCTTCGCGTTCCGCCGCGCCCAGCATCGTCGCGCACAGCGCGGTGAATCCTTTCGTCAGCCCCGCGTAAGACAGCTTCAAGCCGGAGGCGGCGCCGACGGGACCGTCGAGAATCGCAATCTCGAGTCCGAAGTCGGCGAGTCGCATCAGCAGGCGAGCGTCAGCACCCGACGCGTAAAAGCGCGGACCCTTCGTGGGATCCTGGGTGCCGGCGACCGGCGGACCTCCGACGATGCCGGCGTCGATGAAGGTCGTGGCGTCGAGCACGCCGCGGATGCGCCGACACGTCGCGGGAGAGATCGCGTTGCATTCGACAAAGACCGGCTTTCCTTGCGCGCGAGCGAGCGGACCGCAAAGGCGCTCGGCGACTTCGACCGCCACGCCCGGAGGAACGATCGAAAGAACGAAGCTCGCGTCGCGCACGAGCGAATCGTAGTCGTTGACTACCTCAAGCCCGGCATCGCGAACACGCGCGACGCTCTCCCCACTACGTCCGGCGAGCGACGTCAGCACCCGCGCACCGGCTTCGCGCAGACGGTGGCCCACCGCGGCGCCCATCTCGCCCGCGCCGACGATCGCAACCGTCACGGAGTCTCGATCGCTCATAGGAGCACCCCTTGCAAAATTGTGTGCGGAATTTCAGTAGCGGTTAAGTCGCGCCAACCGATCGGCGTGAAAGTTCGAGTCGCCAAAAAGTTCCTGGCATACGCGGACTCGCTTCATGAACAAGCCGATATCGAACTCGTCGGTCATCCCGATACCGCCGTGCATCTGCACGGCTTCCTGCACCGCGAGCGTGGCGCTAAGGCCGGCGCGCGCTTTTGCCACCGACACGATCGCACCGGCCCGGTCGTAGGAGTCGTCGAGCGTCTGCAAGGCCTTGAGCACGGCCGCCCGCGTGACCTCCAGTTCGCAGTAGAGATGAGCCGCGCGATGCTGCAGCGCCTGGAATTCGCCGATCGCCTTGCCGAATTGTTTCCGTTCTTTCAGATAGGCGACCGTCCGGCCGAACGCTTCCTCGCTGGCGCCCACCATCTCGGCCGCCACGGCGGCGCGGCCAACATTCAGAACTCCTTCGAGAACATCCCAACCCGCGTCGACTTTGCCGAGCACATTTTCGGCGCTGATGTTCACGTCCTGAAACGTGATCCGCGCAGCATTGTGCGCATCCACCGTAGGGGTGCGCTCGGCGCGAACCCCCGGCGCGCTCGCGTCAACGATGAACAGCGTGAGTCCGCTGGTATCGCCCGCCTTACCTGCTGTGCGAGCGGCCACGATCAGGAGATTCGCGACGTGGCCGTCGATCACGAAAGTCTTGGCGCCGTTCAACTTGAAGTCTTTGCCGGCGCGCGCCGCGGTCATCGCGCTATGATCCGGATGATGCTTTGCGAATTCGTCAACGGCCAACGTCGCGATCAAATCACCAGCCACAAGTTTTGGCAGGTAATGCTGTTTCTGCTTGTCGGTGCCGGCCCGAGCGATCGCGGTCGCAGCCAGGACCGCAGTCGCAAGAAAAGGGGAGGGCGTCAGCGTGCGCCCCAGTTCCTCCATCACGACGCCCGCCTCGACATGTCCAAGTCCGAGGCCGCCGTAGTCTTGCGGAACGAGAATTCCCGCCCAGCCCATCTCGACGAATTCTTTCCACAGCGCGCGCGAGAATCCCTCCGCGTCGCGCTTGTCACGCAGCGCGCGCAGATGAGCGATTGGCGCATTCTTGGCCAGGAAGCCGCGCGCATTGTCGCGCAGCATCGTCTGTTCGTCGTTGAGAACTAGCGCCATTTGATCGGATCCAGACTTCGCGAAGGGTTACGCACCTGGCAGGCCCAGTATGCGCTTGGCGATGATGTTGAGCTGAACCTCGCTGGTCCCGCCCTCGATTGAGTTGGCCTTGGAACGCAGCCACGCACGGGCAGTGCGGCCTTCACGCGAGCGCTCGCCTTCCCATTCCAGCGCGTCCGTGCCGCCAGCCGACATCACCAGTTCCATCCGGCGCTTGTTGAGTTCGGTGCCGTAGTATTTCAGCAGTGACGATACCGCGTGATGAGCCTGCCCGGCCTTGGCCATGTCGCCAGCGCGATCCATCGTGAGCCGAAACGCGAGCGCGTCGATCTCGAATGCCGCGATCTGTCCGCGCAGCACAGTGTCCGCAAGCATCCCGTTGTCGGTCCCGACGGTGTCGGTAGCAATCTGGCCGAGCGAGCGGTTTTCCGACGTGCTGCCCATACCGCCGATCATGTCGCGTTCGTGGGTCAGCAGGTACTTCGCGATATCCCATCCCTTGTTGAGCTTGCCGACGAGGTTCGCCTTCGGCACGAGCACGTCGTCGAAAAATGTCTGGCAGAACGGCGACGCGCCCGAGATCAACGTGATCGGCTTGGTCGAGACGCCCGGGCTCTCCATGTCAAAGAGCAAAAAGCTGATGCCGTCGTGCTTGGGCGCGTTAGGGTCGGTGCGCACCAGGCAGAAAATCCAGTCGGCCCTGTCCGCGTATGAGGTCCAAATCTTCGAGCCGTTGACGAGGAACTGATCGCCCTTGTCCTCGGCGCGGGTTTGCAGCGATGCCAGGTCGGAGCCCGAGCCGGGTTCGGAGTAACCCTGGCACCATCGAATCTCGCCGCAGGCAATTTTCGGCAGATGCTCGCGCTTCTGTTCTTCGGACCCATACTTAAGCAGCGCCGGACCGAGCATCCAGATGCCGAAACTGTCGAGCGGCGAGCGGCAGTTGAGCGCGCGCATTTCCTGGCGCAGGATTTTCGCCTCGTCGCGGGACAGTCCGCCGCCACCATACTCGCGCGACCACTCCGGCACCGTCCAGCCCTTCTTGGCCATGCGCTCGAGCCACAGGCGCTGCGCCTCAGATTGGAATTTCCAATGCCGGCCGCCCCAGCAAGTGTCTTCCTCGGTCTGCGCCGGACGGCGCATCTCGGGAGGACAATTGGCCTCCAGCCACGCGCGAGTTTCCTTTCGAAAATTCTCAGGATTTTCCATAGCTATGTCAGGTGTTAATCGGTATGCCCCGACGATTCAAGGTTCGATAAAGGCGGCTCATTTCTTGTCCGGGGGCGGGCCGAAGCCGCCCGCTTCGAATTGATGTCCGTAAACGTCACCCTCGAAATATTCAGACTGGTAGGTCGCCGCTCGTGCGCCCCATCCGTACTCGAACGCCCAACCCGAAGGATTGCGGAAGTAGAATGAATACATGTGATCGTTTGAATGCTTGCCGGGCGTGATAGTCACCGGGACTTTGTTCTTGCGAACCAGGTCGTAGGTCATACCTACGTCGTCAAGGTTGTCCACTTCGATCATCAGGTGGTTGATGCGGCGGTCGTTCGGGATTCCAAAGGCCACTGTGTGGTCACGATCGTTGCAATGCATGAATACGATCCCTGCTGCCCCCTTGCCGCGGCCGAACTTGTACTCGACGCCGCCGCGCATCCCGAGGTGCGCATAGAATCGCTGCGCAGCGTTCACGTCGCGCTCGCGGATGATGCAATGTCCCATTCCGCCGGTGCCGGTCTTGAAACGTCCATGCATCGGGCGACCGGGATGGAACGGCTTGCTGAACTGAGTGAGCGGGCCGTGAAAAATCTCGACCGGATTGCCGTCTGGGTCGTCCAGCTTCAGCACTTCGAGCACTCGACGTTCTTCAGCCTCCTCCGCAGTTCCGATGCGGAACTTGATTCCCGCCTCGGATAGCTGCCGCTGCATCTGCGCGAATTCGTCGGCCCCCGCAACCCGGAATCCCAGGTAGGCGAGATCGTCGCTACCGTTGGCGTGCATAACTATCCGATGATGCAAGTAGTCCATCCGCAGGTAGCATCGATCGGACTCGCCTTCGTCGGCCAGCTCGAACCCGACAATACCGGTCGCGAAATTTTTCCATTCCGCGAGATCTTTCACCCCGATTCCCATGTAGCCTAACTCTGTTACCTGGATCATTGTGTTCTCTCCTATTGTTCATCGAGCGTCGGTGCGGACCCAATCGGAACCGAGAGCGACGCGCCGCACTGAATCAGTATCCGTCGGCTGATGGCCAACTCTATGCACGGGGGCGGGGGCTTCGACAACCTTATTCGACAACCGCCCGAGTCCGCTGACTTCGACTTCGACGAGGTCACCGATGTTCATCGGGCGCGAATTCTTCGGCGTGCCTGATAGTATGATGTCGCCCGGCAGCAGAGTGATGAACCTCGACAGGTCGGCCAGTATGTAGTCAATCGGAAATAGCATCTCCGAGATTGCTCCCTCTTGTACTACTTTGCCGTTGATATATGTCCGCAAAATCGATTTGCGAATATCCACGCCACTGACTATTCCGGGACCGATCGGACAAAAGCCGTCTTGACCTTTCACGCGCAGCATCGAGCCGGCATCGGTGTCGCGATAGTCCTGGCATCCAACATCGTTGGCGGGCGCGAAACCGGCGATATAGTCCCAAGTATCTTCGCGGCTGATATTGCGCATCGGCTTGCCGATGATAACTCCGACTTCGCCCTCGTAGTTGAGATACTTGTGCTCGGCCGGGCGGCATAGCACGCCGCCATGGGAATTCAACGCAGTGACAGGCTTTTGGAAGTAAGTCGGAGTCTCGAGCATCGGCGCTTTGAACTCGACGCGCCGCGAATCATAGTTCAAATGGATGCATAGAATCTTGGTCGGGTCGCACGGCGGCAAATAGGTCGCATCCGCATCGGCGAGATGTCTGCCGTCGCCGATCAGAAGACGATCACCGTCGGGACGTACCCACTTCGGCTGTCCCTCATGAAGGATCCGCCGCCATTCTTGTCTCGGCCCGTCAAGTACACTCATTGGCTATTCTCCGATTGCTCAGTTGTTAGCGCCGCGTCTAGGCAAACGATCCTTTCAGCACGGCGATGTTCTTGACGTCGCAGTAGAAGTCGAAGCTCCAGTTGCCGCCTTCGCGTCCGATGCCGGAATCGCGGCTGCCTCCGAATGGGGCGGCTAGTTCGCGCACGAAGAAGCAGTTCACCCACACCGTGCCGGCCGTCACGCGACTGGCTATGCGCATCGCGCGTTCTTGGTTCTTGCTGAAAACCATCGCGGCGAGACCGTAGCAAGTTCCGTTCGCGAGCTTGACCAGCTCGTCCTCATCGCGAAACGTCTGCCACGTCAGCACCGGGCCGAATACTTCGCGCTGCACGATCTCCATGTCCTGTCGCGCGCCCTCGAGCAGGGTGGGTTCGAAGTACAGCTCGCCGACGCTCGAACGCTTGCCTCCCCAAAGCGGCTTGACCCCTGATTTGAGGGCGCGATCGACGAATCCCTCGACGCGTTTGAAATGTTCCGGGGTGATCAGGGGACCGACGCGCGTGCTCTTCTCGCGAGGATCACCGACTGTCATGTGTCCAACCGCCGCGCGAAACTTGCTCTGAAATTCATCGGCAACCGACGCGTCAACGAGCAGTCGCGTGCCTGCCAGGCAAACTTGCCCCGCGTTCAGGTACTGCCCGGCGGCGGTCTGCGCGGCCGCGTCGAAGTCGGCGTCGGCACAGACTATATAAGGAGACTTGCCACCGAGCTCAAAGCTGACGGGAGTGAGCGAGCGCGCGGTGGACTGGCCGATCAGCTTCGCCGTGTCGGTCGAGCCGGTGAAGCTCAGCCGGTCTATGTCGGGATGGGCAGCGAGGGCGGCGCCCGCTTCTTCGCCGATACCCTGTACGACGTTGAGGACGCCCGCGGGGATACCGGCCTCGTTGGCGAGATCAGCCATCATCGAGCAGGTGAGCGGCGCCCATTCCGGCGGTTTGACAACGACGGTGTCGCCCGCTGCCAGAGCGGGCCCGACCTTCCATGTCGTCAACATGAACGGCCCGTTCCACGGCGTGATGAGCGCCGCGACGCCGGCCGGATCGTAACGCACGTGATTGACCACCTCGGGCGAATCGATTTGGTCGTGACCCAGTTTCAGCGCGCGGTCCGCGAAGAACTCGATGTTGAGGGCAGCGCGCGGAATCACGCGCGCGAGATTGCCCATCAGCAACGATCCGTTGTCGGCAGTCTCGACGGCCGCGAGTTCCTTGCCGTGATCGAGGATCGCCTGCGCGAACTTTTTCAGGACGCGATGACGTCCGTCGGGTCCGAGGCCTGCCCATTTCGGAAATGCGCGACGCGCGGCCGCCACGGCCGCATCAACTTCGGCCGCACCGCCGGCACTCACGTCGGCAAGATGTTTTCCATCGATCGGCGAGCAATTCGCGAACGTCTGCTTCGACGCGACACGCTTGCCGTCGATAAAGTGCTCGGTCGATACATCCACTCCCGCTATTTTCGAGGTGCTCATCTGCGAATCTCTCCGGGTAGATTAATTTTCCGCCTTTCCAGAATAGCTTGTTCGTCCTCGTCTTTGGGCTGCTCTCCCAGGATTGCGTCCACCAGTCGCCGCGCCCGTTCCTTGGGTGCGAGCGCTTGCGCCAGCTGATAGTTCCGCGCGCCCGAGGCCAGGTAGAAGCGCTCGTACAACTCGTTGCGGCTGGCGAGCGCGCTGCCGACGAAGTCCCACGCCAGCCGGAAGATTCGCGCGCGCTCCTCTGCCTTCATCTCGCCCGCGCCGCGCAGGTACCGCTCGACTAACGGCCGGAGCTTGGGATCATCGAGCTGGGCCTTGGTGGGGGCGGCCAGCAGATTGTGCGAGCCCAGCAGTGTGATGATTTCGCCGACGCGCGGAAACCACGTAGGGAGCGCGGCACGCAACGCCGCCAGTGGACCGCCGTTGGGGAACCACACGCCGTTGCCGTACTCGAACCCCTCGACTTCCGCGCTGTGGATCGCGGCGCGTGCGAACTCTGCGTACGTCCACATTTCGCCGAGCATCTGCCGGGTCGCCGGCGAGACATCGTTGATCGCTTCCGCCATCCGGTTCGCGAGCCCGTACGCGAACTCGAGCTTGGTCTGCGCCCGAATCATCGTCTGCTGCATGATGTTCGGATACCAGCCGGTAGCCATCACGGTGTTGTAGGCGGCCAGGTTGGCGTTGATAAACACGCGATCGCGCGGGACCTCGACGTCGTCGAAAATCACGAACGCATCCTGCTCGTCGAAACGGCTCGACAGCGGATGGTCGAACTTGTTTGGCGTTGTCGCGCAACTGTCGCGGCAGATGAACTTCAGCCCCGGCGTGTTCATCGGCACGCAAAACGACAGCGCATATTCGTCGGTGCCGGGCAGCAGCGGGACGGCGGGGTACACCGCGATTTCGTCGGCGAACGGCGCCAGCGTCGCCAGGATTCTCGCGCCGCGCACGACTATCCCGTGCGCTGTGTCCGCGACCTTGTGCAGCGCCACGTCGTTGCCCGGCTCGGGCACGTCGCCTTTGGCCTTGTCGATAGTCGGATGAATGATGGTATGGGTCAGCGAGATGTCGTTGCGCGCGAGGAACTTCTGATACGCAACCAGGTTCGCCGCACCGCGCTCGTTGCCGTTGACCGCCCATTCGTCGGCGCGCCCCGCGAAGCCCGCGAACGTGACGTTCATATAGTCGGGCGTGCGTCCCATCAGGCCGACGGTGAACTCTGCGACCTTCCGCAGGCACGCGTGACGTTTCTCGAGGTCTGCGAGCGAGCGTGGAATCATGTGGCTGACGCTGATCGGCTCTCCGGTCTCAGGATCCGGCATCAGGCAGACGTCGCGCGCTTGATGCTGTAGATCGAAAATCTGCGCCAACGTATTCGCCGCGCCCGCAAAGGACGGGTGCGATACGATGTCGCTCACCTTGTCGTCGCCGACCCAGATCTCGCGCGGCTTCGACAAGCCTTTCAGAAATTCGCGACCAGTGCGTGCTGGCATGAGACCTCCTGCAGGACCGGAACAGTGACCGATCTCCTCGCGAGAGATCAGCACTGGCGCATTCGCTCGTCAAACCCATCGCACGACTTTCGGACCCGCACATTTGCGCAGCCGAACCGTGATGGCTACTCTGCGGTATTAATCGGAGGACATCATGGCTGGATTAGTACTTCGTGAAGACCGCGACGGTCTCGCCACTCTCACACTCAATCGCCCCGAGAAACTCAACTCGCTCAACCTCGAGATGTTCGTCGAATTGCGCGCGCACGTCGACCAGATTGCGGACGAGACCGATCGTATCGGCCTCGTCGTCGTGCGCGGCGCCGGCAAATGCTTCTCAGCCGGGCACGATCTCGCCGACATCGCCAGGGGAGAGCGCCCGCCTAAGCCGCACTTTCAGTCCGAGACGATCGAGCGGCTTGCCGACCTGCCGCAGCCGGTGATTTCAGCAGTACACGGACATTGCTACACTGGCGCGCTCGAGTTGGCGCTCGCGGGTGATCTGATCGTCGCGGCGCACTCCGCAAAATTCGCCGACACTCATGCGCGTTTCGCGCTGACTCCCATTTGGGGGATGAGCCAGCGCTTGCCGCGGCGCGTTGGTCCCTCCAGGGCGCGCGAGATGATGCTGACCTGCCGCACCTACTCCGGCGTCGAAGCGGCCGCGATGGGCCTCGCAAATATTTGCGTGCCCGACGATTCGTTCGACAAGGAACTTCGCGCGCTGGCAGATACCATCCTCGCCAATTCGTGGTTTAGCCATCGCGCGAACAAGCGCCTGCTGATCGAGACCGACGGCTTTCCGCTGCGCGTCGGTCTGGCGCACGAAGTGTACAGACACTACGGCGTCGGCCCCGACATGCGCGAGCGAATCACGGCGTTCAACAACAAGTCGGCGCGCCGTGCCTGAGATTGATTCCGCCTCCGCGGAGGAGACCGGCCAACCCGACCAGCTCCAACCGCCGATTGAAGATTCGAGCGAGCGCCGCGGAGCGTTTCGCGCGCTGCGGCATCGCAACTACCGCCTCTACTTCTTCGGCCAGCTCACCTCGCTCGCCGGCACCTGGATGCAGAGCGCCGCGCAGGCGTGGCTGGTGCTGAAGCTGACGAACTCGGCGACGATGCTCGGGGTAGTGTCGTTCGCGCAGTTCACTCCAATCCTGCTGGTGGGCCTGTTCGCCGGCGTAGTAGTTGATCGCCTCGATCGCCGCCGCCTGATTATCATCACCCAAATCCTGCTGATGCTGAGCGCCTTCACCCTCGCGGCGCTGACATGGACCGGCGTCGTCCGCGTCGAATACGTGATCCTTCTCGCCGCGTTCAACGGCACTGTGGGCTCGTTCGACATGCCCGGCCGCCAGTCGTTCGTGGTCGAGATGGTGGGTTACGAAGATCTCGCCAACGCGATCGCGCTCAACTCGATGATGTTCAACAGCGCTCGCATGCTCGGTCCGGCGGCCGCCGGATTGCTGATCGCGTGGCTCGGCATCGGCACCTGTTTTTTCCTGAATGGCGTGAGCTTCCTCGCCGTAATCTGGAGCCTGACGCAGATGGAGATTCCCGCGCGCGTGATCGCCGGCGCCGGCGCGCGCATGATTCATCAACTGCGCGAGGGCCTTGCGTACGTATGGAGCAATCGTCCGATCTTCTACCAGATGGTGCTGGCCGCGGTAACCAACGGCTTCGGTTATCAGTACCTGGTGCTGGTTCCATTGTTCGCGAAAAACGTGCTGCACGGTGACGCGCGCACCTACGGATTCCTTGTCGCGATACAGGGACTCGGCTCGGTCGTTGGTGCGGCGACGCTGGCCTCGCGCGTGTCGACGCGGGGGATGAGGAACAATCTCCTGGTCGGACTTTTTCTCTCCGCGGTTGGAATCGTGATCTTCGGAATGTCACGCTCGTTCGCACTCTCACTGGCCGCTCAATTCGTAATCGGCGCGGGGCTGACCAACTTCAGAGCGAGCAACAACACTCTCGTGCAGATGTTCGTCACCGACGACCTGCGCGGCCGCGTGATGAGCACCTATCAACTCGCCGCCGTCGGGATGACGCCGCTCGGCGCGCTCGAGGTCGGCTACATGGGCACGCACCTGGGCCCGATGCAAACAGTCGTAATCTGCGGCGCGGTCATCATGCTGAGCGGAATAGTACTGCTGACGAGCCTCAAGTCGGTCGGCATGGACGCGGCGCCCGCCTAATTTCCTCCTTGCCAGATATCCACTTCGCGTGTTCAATACGCTAACCGCGCACCTTAAGGAGCCTGCCTATGAAGTCCTGGATCTCGAAAACTGCAATCGCGATTGCGATGCTCGTCGCGCTTCCCGTCCTCGCTCACGCCGATGTCTGGCAAATCGATCCCGCGCACACCAACGTCGAGTTCACCGTGCGCCACATGATGATCTCGAACGTGAAAGGGCAGTTCCAAAAGACTTCGGGCACGATCACGACAAACGGCAATGATCCGGCTTCGGCAAAAATCGACGTAACTATTGACTCGTCTTCGGTCGACACGCGTGTCGAGAAGCGCGATGCACATCTGAAAAGTCCCGCGTTTCTCGACGTCGACAAGTTCCCGACCATCACGTTTAAATCGACCAAGGTCGAGGCCGCCGGCCCGGGCAAGTGGAAAGTGACGGGCGATCTCACGCTGCACGGCGTCACCAAGCCGGTCGTGCTCGACGTTGAAGGCACTGGGACGCCGATTACCGATCCGATGGGCAACACCCGCGCGGGGGTCTCGGCGACGACGAAAATCAACCGCAGTGATTTCGGCCTCACTTGGAACCAGCCACTGGAAGCGGGCGGCGTGCTGGTCGGTGACGAAGTCGCGATTTCAATCGACGTCGAGGCGATCAAGAAGTAGCGATTTGTAGCGAAAGCTCTGACTGGTTTGCATTTAGCTCTGCGCCGCGATACCGCTGAACCGATCTAACGTCTCAACTTCAGGGAGGTCGGCCATGAGCATGTCGCGGCGTTTCGCAGCGGAGTTGATCGGCACCTTCTGGCTCGTTTTCGGCGGATGCGGTACCGCCGTAATCTCCGCCGGCTTTCCCAAGGTGGGAGTCGGCCTGCTCGGCGTCGCGCTGGCGTTCGGTCTGACTCTGCTTACGATGGCGTTCACGATCGGATCGATCTCCGGATGCCACATTAATCCCGCCGTCACGATCGGACTGTGGGCCGGCAAGCGATTCCCCGCCAACGAGGTCCTGCCATATATCATCGCGCAGGTGATCGGTGGGATCCTCGCATCGACCGTGCTCTACGTAATCGCGAGCGGCGCCGCCGGATTCGACGTGAGCGCCGGATTCGCCGCCAACGGCTACGGCGATCATTCGCCGGGGGGATACAGCCTTGGCGCCGCGTTCGTCGCCGAAGTGGTGCTGACCTTCATGTTCCTGATCGTGATCCTCGGCTCGACCGACAAGCGCGTCCCCGCCGGCTTCGCGCCAATCCCGATCGGCCTCGTGCTGACGCTGATTCATCTGATCAGCATCCCGATAACCAACACCTCGGTGAATCCCGCGCGCAGCACCGGCCCCGCACTATTCGTCGGCGGATGGGCGCTCTCGCAACTATGGCTGTTTTGGGTCGCGCCAATCGCCGGCGCGGCAATCGGCGGCTTCTTCTACAACTGGCTCGGCGTCGAGGAAGTCACCGCGAGCAAGTAGCTCGCGAAACCTGGCTGGTTACGGCTTCGCGGTTCGATGGTGCTCTATCGTGCGTGCGCCCAGCCTCGCCGGGGCGCTCTCTGAGCCTTGCACTACCACCACGCATCGTTTGGGATCGGTGAGATCTTCGGGTGAGAGGCCGACTTTGTCTGCGAGGTTGGTTGCTACGATGACGAGGCCGCCGGGCGTCTGACGCGCTAGTTGTGCTGCCGTCGGTGCGCTGAGCGCGTCGGTATGCAGGCGGCGGCCGAGCGCACGGCCGGCGTCGCGAATCAGCTCGAGCAGTTCTGTGTCCTCCGCGGTCCCATCCTCGGGCACCAGCACCGCGTGCAAGCCGGACTTCTTGCGTAGTGCCACTCGCAGCGCTAAGTCGAGCGCCGCGCGTCCGTGCGTCCCGCGATCCACTACCGCAAATACACGATCCAGCGGCCGCTCGCCGCCGTGAATCACTACCGCCACATGAACCGGCAACGCGCGGGCCTTGTCCAGGATTTCGCGGACGACGCCGCCCATGAAGTCGGAGCCGAAGACCGCGCGATGCGATCCCAGCAGCAGCCATCCGATTTGCGGCTGATTGGCGAACGCCAGGATGTCCGCCGCGGGATTCGTGCTCCAGACCGCCTGCGGCGTGATGATGCTTCCGCGCGCCAGCGCGAGATCCAGCGCCGCCGCGAGCGCGGGCGAGCGGGGCGGCATGCGCTGTTCGGCCTCGCGCAGTCCCGAGCGCACTCCGCCCGGCGGGGTCTTCACCAATGCGAGCACACGCGGCGGCGGCGCATCGTGCGGAGTCGCTGCCAGCGCCAGTTCGACCAGCACGGCGACGCCCTCAGGGTTCGACACCGGCACCAGGATGGCGCTGTGCTCGGTTCCCACCAGCATCGGGCGTGGCGGCGGCTGGGCCGGGCGTGGCGCGGGATGCGGGGTGCGAAACGGCGCTTGCGGCGCGACCGCAGGCTCGGGCGAAAACGTGCCGAGCTCCGGAAACGGCTCTATCTCCGCAATTTGACGCCGCGTGATCAGATGCAGGATCGGCGTGGTCGAAAAAGTGGTGACCAGCGCCATGATCACCAGCATCGCAAACAACGTCGGCGAGATCACGTTCATCTCCAGTCCAATGTTCAGCACGATCAGTTCCATCAGGCCGCGCGTGTTCATCAACACGCCTAGCGCCGACGAGTCGCGCCAGTCGAGCCCCGTGATTCGCGCCGCGATTGCACTGCCGCCAAACTTGCCCAGCGACGCCACGGCGACGATCAGCGCGCACATTATCCACTGCTCAGATCCGTTGACCAGCCCGATTTGCGTGCGCAGTCCGGTGTACGCGAAAAATGCCGGCAGCAAGAGAACGATCACGATGTCTTCGAGGCGGTCGGTCAGCTCGCGCGCCATTCCGCTGTCGTGCGGAATCACGGCCCCGAGCGCGAACGCGCCGAACACGGCGTGGATGCCGATCAATTCGGTGGCCGACGCGGAGATCAGCAGCGCAATGAATATCGACGCCATCACCCCCTGCGTCAGCCGCCCGCGATTTCCATACACCAGCGACAGGCGGACCATCGCGGGCCGCACCACGGCAAGCATCAGCAGGATGAACCCGAGCGCCATCGCGATTGTCACCACCGCGCCGGCCGCCTGCGCCCGCGCCACGCTGACCACGAAGGCGAGCATGCACCACGCGGTCACGTCGTCCACCGCGGCGCAAGTCAGCGCGATCGCACCCATGTGGGTTTTGTGAATCCCGCGGTCGGTCAGGATTCTCGCCAGCACCGGAAACGCCGTCACCGACATCGAGACGCCCAGGAAAAGCGAGAAGCAGGTGAACGGAACGTCGCTGGTCGAAAGCTTCGGATAAAGATAAAGCGCAATCGTCGCGCCGAGCAGAAATGGAGTAACTATGCTCGCGTGTGAAATCGCGACTGTCGTGTGGCCGCGTTTGCGCAGCAGCGCGGGGTCGAGCTCGAGCCCGACCAGGAACATATAAAGGATGACGCCGACCTGCGCGATGATGTTGAGAAAGGGCCCCACCGTAGCCGGAAATAGATATCCTTCCGCGCCCGGCGCGAGACGCCCGAGCAGCGACGGACCGAGCACGATTCCCGCCAGAATTTCGCCGACCACCGGCGGCTGATTGGCGCTGCGGAAGATCCAGCCCATCGCGCGTGCGGTCGCGATCACCACCACCAGCGCGAGCAGCACGTGCAGCAGGTCGCCTTGACTCGCGCGCGACGCCGCGGAGCCGAAGATGTTGCTCCCGGCCGGCGCGGGCGCGCCCAAGGTCTCGCCGTACGAACGAATCCACAAGTACAGCAGGACTAGGGTGCCGATCATCAGTCCATAGACGGCGGCGGCGCGCGTGCCCGTGGTGGTAATTCGTGGCTGCCCTTCAGCCATTCTGCAATTCTACCAGAGCACGAGCTTCAGCGCAGGCGCAAAGCGGAAGTCGCCATGGCTCGAGCGACGAACGTCTAGCGAAGATCGGCAGATGGTTTTTTCCCGCGAGCGCGAGTTTTCTTTGGCGCCTTCGTCGATTCGCGTGTCGGCGCCGAATCTCCGTTCGTCGATGAAACATCCGTGGCCGGCTTCCGCCGCCTGTGAATAGCGGAAAACGTCGCGGCGATTTCGATCGCCTCGGACGGCTCCCGCTATCTCCGCGGCTGTGGTTAAGGAGATCGCTCAACGTCAGGATTCCGATCAGCCGGCCGCGCGTATCCGCCACCGGGATACGATGAATCTCATGCGTACGCATCAGGCGATGCGCGGTCTCGAGATCGTCGCCGCGCGAGCATGAGACCACCTGGGCAGACATCACGCGCTCGACCGGTATCGCCTCGAGCGGCAGCCCTTGCGTGTAGGCGGCCATGCAGATGTCGCGATCGGTGACGATCCCCGCGAGCTTGCCATGTCCATCGACTACCGGCACGCATCCGCAATCGTGCTCCCACATTATTCGCGCCGCCGCGTTCAACGATTCATGAATCGTGCATGCGCGTACGTCGCGTGTCATCAAGTCAGCGACTTTCACCTATGTCACTCCTCACACCAGCATTTGGTCTGTGAATTATTTCCAGGTCGAGAATGGTTTGATCGACAGGTTCGAGTTGTAATAGCGCGGATCGCCGCTCACTTCGCGGTCGATCCAGTCGGGAAGTTCAACCTGTTCTTTGGTATCCTGGAGTTCGACTTCGGCGACCGTCAGCCCGCGATTCGCACCGCTGAATTCATCGACCTCCCAGGTATGGGCCTTATACACGATTCGGTAGCGCGTCTTCTCGATCGGCGGATGCTCGCACAGGTTGTCCAGGATTTCGTTCGCGTCGTTAATCGGAATCTCGTACTCGTATTCGTCGCGCGTGATATCTGACGTGGCGCCCTTGATTGTCACGTAAGCGCGCTCGCCGTGCGTGCGCACGCGCACCGAGGATTGCTTCGAGGCGCACAGGTATCCCTGGCGAATTATGAGGCCGGCGCCAAGATCGCTCCATTTGCGCGAGTGAACCAGAAATTTGCGTTCGATCTCTTTCGCCATGTGATATTCGCGCGCTAGGTTGCCGCCACGCCGGCGCGCGGCGTCATCCCGGTCATCAGCTTCAGATGACGAACATAGTTTATGTTGGTGTGAGAGTTCAGGCCAAGCCTTGCAATCGCTCGAAGCACCGAGGCCGGGTCTTCGGATTCGATCTCGATCGTTTCCGACGTGACGCCGCCCGCGATTGCAACTTCTGCGAACTCCGCGGTGTACTTCTCCGACGTGAACTGCCGGCGCACTTTTGCGACCTCCACAATCGCGAGATCGCGATGCGGCTGCACCAGGTCGCGGATGAACTCGGCGTGAGTGTACGCCGGTTGCGCAATGTGCGGGACCTCGACGCCGAGATTGGGGAATGCCTGCTCAACGATAGTGCGCGAATCGAGTGGGAACTCCGCCTTCAGCATAGGACGCCATCGCTCGAGCCGTCCGACCTGTTCGAACATCAGCTTGATATCCATCACACCGGCGCGAATCTTCACGTTGGCGGTGTCGGTCGCGCGCGAAAGGATGTAGGTTTCCGTGCTCTCCTGCTGCTCGGACGCCGCCGCGATCGCGGCCAGCCGATCTCGAAACGGGCTAAGGTGATTTCCCCAGACGCGGAACTCGAATCTTCCCAGCGGATTGCTCATCGTCATCGCAGCTGCACGTCATCGCGGCCGCGTACCACGATAACATTCGCGCCGGGTGTGTGGAAAAATCTGGCAGCGTTCGTCGTCAGATTTTCACTATTTCAGCTGCTCGGACTTTTCAGGCGCCCGCGCCCTCTCTCATTCCTGCCCCTCGGGCGGACGAACCGGGATCGCCGCCGTTTGAACGTTTGCGCGAAGACCTCCCCGCGCGTACGACTTGCCGCCGCCCGACAGACCGCATCTGCTTGGTCGGCAGATCGTTGACACTCAGCAAGCCGAGCCGTCCGCGCAATGACGCCGGCTCGATTGCAAGCACGTCGCATACGTATTCAAAGGAGAACGGGCTGTGGATTCCCGCGTCCGCATGGAACCATCGCTGCACCTCGTCGAATTGTTCGCGGTCGCATCGCCGCGACGAGTTCACCGTCTTCACGTAGCATCGGACCGCGTCTTCGAGCACTGCGAACACCAGCCGCGTCTCGCCGTCGAGCATCGAGCGCCGACGGGTCAAATCGAAAAACTGGACCGGCACCAGAAAATCCGGCTCGAAGCGCGCGCTCAGCCACGGATCGGGCCCCGCGCATTCGTCGATTACCCGGGTCTGGTTCGAAGGTCCGTATTGAAGAACCTGTTCTGGAACAGCTGAAATCATGCTAGTTGGACCCTCCTTGAGCCGAATTGAAACGCCTGCCTTGGCGAGCATGGTCTGTGCCAACTCGTCTCCCGCATGATAAAATGAAGAAATTAATAAGGAATTTAGAGATTTTGCGATGCCGCCGACGCTCGATGCTGCTCAATTATGCGGCATCAATGCGATTGTCGCCTGTGCAACGCGATTTTCGCAGGCGCCGGACGATGGAGCGAAAAAAGGCTCTCGCGTGCGCCTTGCGATCCAGTTACACTGCCGCGGTCCGGGTGCGGCAAATCTCTCGATGTGGCAACCGATTTGAAACAATTTCCGTATATGGAACTACTGGACTCGAATCTTGCTCCGCAAGACTATTGAGTCCGCTCGTTCTTCCAAATGTGGCGCGAGGCACGATCAATGCTGATATTAGTATCTAGCTCGATGTCCGTGAACGGTTCTCACTTATGAAAACCCGAACTAAAATACGACCAATGAAGACTCGCAAGAGGCAGAAACCCAAGATGGAAGCCGCGGTTAACACCGGCCGAAGGCGAATCGATGCGCTCAAGCGCATGCTCGCGCAAGAGCGCGCCGATACGCTCGCCCGGGTGAAAGAATTGATGCGGGAGCAGGCCCGCAATGGCGGGCAGCCGCCAGCCGATGAGATGGATGTGGCGCGCTCGTTGTCCGAGGTCGAGACGCATGCGGCGCTATTCGACCGCGCGCAGGAAAGGCTCAGCGCGATCGATGCCGCAATCGCGAGGCTCGGAGCGGGAGTCTACGGAACCTGCGCACGATGCGGTGACGAGATCCCGCTGGCGCGGCTCCAGGTTATTCCGTTCGCGCAATATTGCGTCGATTGCCAGAACGAAGCGAACACCGAAGCTCGCAGCGGTCAAAGCGGACTTGCTAAACCGTTCGGCGGCCGATGGTCCGGTCCCGAAGAGCTCAGCAACCCGGACGAAGCCGAAGAACACGTCGAGCGAGCCCCGAACGCCGAGGACGACGTGCAAGTCGACAGCGCATTCGGCCCCGACGAGGACGAGCTCGAAGCAACGGGCGTCGAGAAGCGCCGTCGCGGCCGTCCGCCAAAGGCAAAGAAGCCGCCGATACAGAAGAAGGCTCGCTAGGCATCTTCGGAATCTGTCCGGAACGAACCCATACCATTGAGCGAGAAACCCACTCCGTGGAGGAGAGTTTTGCATAACTGCTCGTCGCCTCTTCCCCTCTCCCTGCAAGGGAGAGGATCGAAGGTGAGGGTCCTTATCCAGCGCGCATTTTTCGCGCGCGATTCAAGATTCCGCCTTTGCTCTGACCGTCTGCCAACGTTATGCAAAGCTCTCTTGGAGCGGAAGATGTGTCATAAAGGGACGCGGGTTGGCCAGTTGCGGAACAATCGATTGACAGCTTCGCGCTTCTCGCGATTTCTCGTTACTGATTCTCGCCCTTTTCAGATGCTCCAGGAGCCATCTGTGTCGGCATGGTGATTGCTCCTCTGTGACGTGCAGCTGCGCGACGGCAGGCGCGAGGATTTTTCGAGTGTACTTGTTGCTGGTGGAAGACAACCCTACCGATCGGATGGTTATCCAGGCCCGGCTCCGGCGCGCTTTCCCGGGTGCGCAGATACTCGCCGCTGACGATCCGATCGGCTTGAATGAGCACCTCAAACGCGACGGCTGCGATATCGTGATCACAGACTATTGGCTGGGGTGGAGCGACGGCTTGTCGGTCCTCCAGCGCGTGCGTGAGCGATGGCCGCGGAGCCGGGTAATCATGCTCACCGGCAACGGCGGCGAAGAGGTGGTGGCGGGTGCGTTCAAGCACGGCTTGTATCAGTACCTGCTCAAGCCCGACGGCTTCGATGAGCTTGCCGCAGTGACAGGGGCGGCGATTGAGAGCAAGCGGCGCGAAGATTTCCACGAGTTGATGGCGATGATCGTCAACTCGATTCCCGACGGGGTTTACACCGTGGACTCGGCCGGGACCATCACGGCGATTAACGCAGCGGCGCGCCGGATGTATGGGTACGCTGATGTCGAAATCGTTGGACTTACCAACGAAATCCTGCTGCCGGCCGGGTGGCGCAACGAAATCCGCCGACAGCATGAGCGGGCTCTCGATGGGGAAATCGTGCCTCGGTTCCCGACGCTGCAAGTCCGCAGCGACGGCGCCGAGATACCGGTAGCGATGACCATACTGCCGATGCGTGACGCCGATGGCGCGGTATCCAACGTGGTCTGTATCGCAACTGCGATTGCCGCGGTGACTCGCGAGGCCAGCGTCGCAAGTGCGCGCGACGAGTCCCACCCGCCGCGGCACGCCTCGCACCTGAGCATCCACTAACGCGCATCCCACGACCTGGACAAGCTGTCGTTGTCGTGTCGCAAGACCTCCAGGCAGTCGGCGATGCGTTCATCTCTTACACATCCAAGGGACTTTTCGGTGGCGAAGAGTGTGGCACACCCGCGTCGCTGGTTGCGGATCAGAAACGGCAAAACTAGGGAGGAATTCCGAAGCTAAATTAGCGCTAGAGCACTAGCGCAGTCGGTAACTACCAGACAAAGGGGTAGTCTCCGCATGAAGCTGGAAAAAAGAAAAGGCGCCATCATCCAGCGAGTGTGGTCAAGGACTCGAACTCACTGGAAGACGACGCCTACAAGATCGCAGCGGTAACTATCGGTTGGGTACCTCATAGCCACGGACCAGGACGAGATTAGATGTCGCGGCCTTAAAGCGGTGCTGCACGATCGATCGGTAACCCGGGGATTCGTACCAACGCCTGGCGTGTTCCATCGAGGGAAATTCGAGGACGACCGTGTGAGTTTGGAGCCAAGTTCCTTCAAGCACGTCGACGTGGTCGGCCGCCACCAGCACACGGCCCTCAAATGGGGCAAAAGCTTCCATGAAACCGGCGAGGTATTTCTCGTACTCAGCGGAGTCATGGATCGTGACCTGTGCGATGAGATACGCGGGCATTAACGATCCTCCTTCGCACCTTTGAATTTCATCGTGGCGTGACAAAGCTTCTGTATCAGTGATTACCAGCCGGGGGAAAGCGCCGATTTTGGCGCGTCCTACGGAGCAGCATCGCCTTTCTTGATCCGCTACCTTGGAGCGCGCCGGAAGACTACAGTAACCGGTCTGATGGCGCACGATAACGGCTCGACCAAACTCACCGAACACGGCGCGTTGAATCACGTGCCGCTGTACCGCAGCCGGCCGGTTCGAATCGCGCTTTACTACGCGCTCGGCGGCCTTATCTGGGTCGCGGTTTCCGATCGCGTGCTATCGCTGATGCCGGCGCATTCGTACACCCTCAACCGGCTGATGTTCGTAGGCGTGAACGCGCTGCTGCTCTACCTGGTCGCCGCCCGTTACATGAAGACGATTCGCATCTCGGTCGCGGCGCGCGAGGAAGCGCTCGTGCGCGCACGCGGCTACTTCGAGTCGTCGGTCGAGGGGATTATCTCGGCCGACAGCAACGGCATGATTCGCCAGCTCAATCCGCGCGGGCAGGAGATGTTCGGTTACCACGAAATGGAACTGGTGGGTCAGCCGATAGAAGTCCTGGTGCCGCAGCGTTTCCACTATCGCCACGAGGCGCATCGCAGCGCATTTTTCGCGGCGCCAAAGTCCCGCAAGATGGGCCGCGGGATGGAAATTGCGGGGCGCCGCAAAGACGGCAGCGAATTTCCCGTCGAGATCAGCCTCAACGTCGTGCATACGCATCGCGGCAAGCTGGTGATCGCGTTCATCACCGACATTACCGAGCGCCGTGCGATGGAACGTGAGGCCCGCCGCAATGAAACGGTGGATGCGCTGGCCGCGGTGGCGGCCGGAATCGCGCACGAGTTGAACAACCCGCTGGCCGTGATGGCGTCGCGAATCGAGTTGATGCTCGCGTCGGATCAGGATCTCAGCGTCCAGACGCGCGACGATCTGCTGGTCCTGCAAAAAAATATCGAGCGCGCCAGCCGCATCTCGCACAATATGCTCTCGCTGGCGCGCCAGCGCCCGGGCGCGCGGCAAGCGGTGGACATGAACGTGGCGGTCGAAGATGCGATGCTGATAGTCGGCGCCGAGTCCAAGGGTGGCTTGCTGCGATACGAAACCAGCCTCGACCGCTCGCTGCCGCCGGTGATGGCCGAGCCGACGGGCGTCGAGCAGGTGCTGATAAACTTTATTCTGAATGCGCGCGATGCGGGTGCGCGCCTGATACGAATCGAGACTGCGCCGGCGCCGGGCCGCGCCGGTCATCTCAGGTTGTCAATCTCGGACGACGGTGCCGGAATCGAGAAAGACGTGCTCGCGAAACTGTTTCAGCCGTTTTTCACGACCAAGGCGAAGGGGACTGGCCTCGGCCTGTGGCTCAGCCAGCGGATAATCCAGGATCACGGCGGTAGTGTCGCGGTGGAATCGGTGAAGGGCAAAGGCGCCACATTCGCGATAACGCTGCCGACGATGAGCGAGCCGTCGGCGGGACGCGTGGCGCAGCCCCCGCGCGAGTCGGCGCCGCCGCAAATCGCCGTGGTGCGAAGCAATCAGTCGGGCCGCTAGCGGATTTCCGCGCCGATGGCCACGCAAGCGAAAATTCTGATCGTGGACGACGAACGCGATCTCGTGGACGCGTACGTGCGGCTGCTCGAGCGCGCGGGCCATCGATGTATCGCCGCTTTCGACGCCAGCGAGGCAATCCAGCTTATCGACGCCGAGTCGCCCGACCTGGTGATCACGGACTTGAGCCTGCCCGACACCAGCGGTATCGAGATCATCCGACACATTCGCGCGAAGTCGCAGACCACACCGGTCATAGTGATGTCGGGACACAACACCCCCGAGCTCAACGAAGCGGCGAAGGCAGCGGGCGCGAACCTATCGCTTCTGAAGCCGGTCTCGATTATCGCCCTGCAACGCGTGATCGCCGAAGCGCTCGCCCGGTGATGATAGGCGGCCGAATTACAACGTCCGCTTGAACGACACGCTCGCCAGCACCAGCATCAGGACCATGAAGACCAGCAGGAATGCGATGTCGCCGCTCACGGCGGTGAAGTCGGCGCCCTTGAACAGGATTTGTTTGATCGCGCTCACCGAATGGGTTTCGGGATTGAAGTGCGCGAAGGCTCGCAGCCACGGCGGGAAACTTTCGACCGGATAGATCGCGCCGCTCGGGAAAAACAGGATCACGTTCAGAAATCCCGAGAAAGTCCCGACCAGGCGCGGATGGCCCGCGCGGCCGAGCATCGAGAACGTCATCGCGAGCAGGCCGGTCGCGCTGATGACGATTATTCCCACCAGCATCGCAAGAGCTGTTACTCCGCCGAGGATTCGCCCGCGCGTGATCATCAGGCCCAGAAACAATACCAGTACGCCGCCGATGCTGGTCACCGTCACGCCGCTGGCCAGGATGCCGCCGGCGATGTCCCATCGTGAGAGCGGCGTCACCAGGTAGCATTCGGTGACCCCCATGAATTTGTCCATCACCCAGTTGAACACGCCCGACATCAGAGAGCCCATGAAGATGGCCATCACGATGACGCCGGGGATTAGCGAGCGATCGTAATCCACGTACGGGAACAGCCAGCTCGGACGCAGCGAGATGCCGTTGAGCTTGGGCTCGCGCGCGGTGACGTAGGCAACCTTGATGGTGGCGGCAGCCTGGTCGAGCACGCCTTCGAGCGTCTGCGAGCTGATGCTGTCGACGTTGTCGGTGAACAATCCGATCTGCGCGATGCGGCCTTCGGCGACGGCGTGGCTGAAGTCGGGCGGGATGACGACGACGCCCTTGTAGAGCCCGTCGCGCACTTCGTCCACCGCGCTGCCGGGGTCGCTCTCGAAGGTGACGTCGACGGTCTTCGGTCCCGCCTGCAGCGCGAGCAACTGTTCGACGATTCGGCGCGCGTAGAGTCCGTGATCCTGCTCAACGACGACGATTGGCAGATGCTTGAGCTGGCCCTGGAAGGAGTTGCCGATGATCACGAGGTAAACGATCGGCATCAGGATGACCGAGATCAGCGTGATGGGATTGCGCGTCAGCTTCTTGAGGTCGCGGCGCATGACTGCGAGGAATTTGAGCCCGAACATCGGCGGCCTCCTCAGCGCTGCTGCGGCATCCCTGCTCCCACGAACAGGCTGACCTTCTTGGCCGGCTCGTCACGGAGTGTGCGCCCGGTGAAGTGGATAAAGACGTCTTCGAGCGAGAGTTTCTGGACGGTGATCGAAGTTACGTGGTCGCCGGCGCTGTCGATGGCTTCGAGAACCTTCGGGATCGCCCGCGCGCCGTCATTGGACGAAAGCTGCAATCGGTTGCCGCCGTCGAGATTCACCTCGCGCAGATACGGCATCGGCCGCAGCATCTCTGCGATAGCGGCGGGATTCTTCTCGACCACCAGATCGATCCGGTCCGCACCCGGCACCATAGATTTGAGACCTACCGGCGTGTCGAGCGCGATTATCTTGCCGCCATCTACAATTGCGATCCGATCGCACAGCGACTCCGCCTCGTCCATGTAATGCGTTGTGAGCGAGATGGTAATCTCGCTTTCCTCGCGCAACGTCTCGAGCAGGTCGTGCACGGCGCGGCGGCTTTGCGGGTCGAGTCCGATGGTCGGCTCGTCGAGGAACAGCACGTCGGGCGAGTGAATCAGGCCGCGCGCAATCTCCAGCCGACGGCGCATCCCGCCGGAGTATGTCGCGACCAGATCGTTCGCGCGCTCGGTCAACCCGACCATATGCAGCAGACGATGTCCGCGCTCGCGGCGCTCGCGCCGCGACAGGCCGAAGAACTCGCCGTAGATATCGACGTTCTCCCATCCTGTCAGATCGAGATCCGAGGTGAGCGCCTGCGGAATGACGCCGATGTTCTCGCGCACCTGGCGCGGATAGCGCGCGACATCGAAGCCGGCGACGAAAGCATGGCCGTCGCTCGGCGTTATGAGCGTCGTGAGCATCCGCACAATGGTCGTCTTGCCGGCGCCGTTGGGCCCCAGCAGTCCGAAGACCTCGCCGCGCCGGACCTCGAAGTTGACCTTGTCAACCGCGGTGAAAGTGCCGAAGCGCTTAGTCAGGTCTTTGGTTTGTATTGCTGGTGAGTCGGGTTCCATCGTTGCGCGGAAAAGTGACTTCCGCTGTCATCCCCGGTTTGAGTTCGCCTTCCGCTTGCAACACCTGGACCTTGACGTAAAACGTGCGAATGTCCTGGCGCCCGCGACGCACGTCGCGCTCGGTCGCAAACTCGCCTTCCTGCCCGATGGCCATCACGCGGCCGGTAAAAATCTGCGGCGGCGTCGTCGGCAATTCGACCTGCGCCGACTTGCCGATGTAGAGCGAGCCGAGGTCGGTCTCTTCGACATCGACGCGCGCCCAAATCGTCGAGAGGTCGTCGACGGTGAGAATCGGCACCCCCGGCGTCACCCATTCGCCGACTTCGAGCGCCTTGCTGACGATGACGCCGTCGACCGGCGACTTTATCTCGGTGTCCACGATTTGATCGGCGTAAAACTTGGCGTTGGCCTGCGCGCTTAACACATCGGCCTCGTCCTGCTCGACGGTGGTGATGGCGTCGTCGCGAGTCTTGGTCGCAATCACGTTTGCTTTCGCCAGAGCTTCATCGCGCACGAGGTCGCGCCGCGCCTGCGCCAGGTTGGCCTGCGCATGAGCGAGATCGGCGTTCGACTTGGCGAGCTGGTTTCTCAGATCGATATCCTCGATCAGGGCGACGACCTGTCCCTTCCTGACGTGGTCACCCTCGAGCAGATCGAGTTGCTTGATACGGCCGCCGATCCGGCTGGTGATATTCACCTCGGGCGCTTCGACCATGCCGACGACCTTGATCGTCGAACGATCCTCGGGCGGCCACAAGTAGGCGCGTCCGAAAAAATAAAACCCGGCCACGACCCCGGCCAGGATTCCAAACCGAATGAGGCGGCGAACGAGGGTTCGGATCATTACGGATGCACCGGCTTGAAGTGATCCGCCGGGTTAGCGCCGAGCGCGCGCAGGATCAGGTTGCCCAACTCGCGGCTTATCTCGGAGACCGGGCGGCTGGGGCCGTAGTACAACAGCAGCGAACGAATCGCGCCCTGGATGGTGAAGGTCGCCAGGCGCGGATCGACTCGCGTGAACACCCCTATGCGGATTCCTTCTTCGATTAGCGATGCGAAAAAATTAAAAGCGCGTTCGCGCGAACCCTCGATAATGCGATTGCGCGCCTCCCCCAGCCGTGGTTCTTCGGTCGCGTAGAACTGAAGAAAATCGCGCCGCTGATCGAAGAACTCCACCATCACGCCGATCGACCGGCGCAGCCGCTCGACCACCGGCAGCTTGGGGTCGGCGCTGGCCTGATAAGTGCGATACGCGGTGTCGAGCCCGTCGCTCAAGACGCCAAGATAGAGCGCGTCTTTCGACGGAAAGTAGAGATATAGCGTTCCTTTGGCGACCCCGGCAGCCTCGGCGACGCGGTCCATCGTGACGGCCTGGTAAGGCTCGTGCGCGAAGAGCTTGAGCGCAGCGGCGAGGATACGCTGGCGCTTGGCGGCCTGCTCGTCGTAAGCGTGAAAGGGGTGGCCATTGGTGATTTTAGCCGAATTTGCGCTTGTTCTGTTCATAAACTGACCAGTCAGTCATATACTTTACCGCGCCCGGATGCGAGTCAACGGCCACGCCGCCTGACGCTTGGGGTCAGTTGCGCGTCCCGTAATGCCTGCCTAGACTCGTCGAGTTCGAGAGTCCACCAAAGCCAGCGCCCGTAGCTCAACTGGATAGAGCATCAGACTTCGGATCTGAGGGTTGGGGGTTCGAATCCCTCCGGGCGCGCCATCGTTCAGATGCGCGGTTCACGGAATGCCACGGCGGCAACCCCCATCCGCTGCACTCATGTAATGTCAGACTTGACACATGACGCGCGCAGCGTTACATTGTGAGCGTGATCGAAAGTTTCCGGAGTAAGGGGCTCAAGGAGCTGCATGAAGCCGGACACAGCGCGAAGGTCGATTCCAGGCTGGCCCAAAGATGCACTGACGTGCTGGACGCGTTGGAAGCGGCGAACAATCTGAAGGACCTCAATCTTCCGGGCTTCAGCCTGCATCCGCTGAAAGGAAAGCCAATCCGCCACAGCATCCACGTGAACGGACCCTGGTGCATCACGTTCGAGTGGGGTGCGCCAAGAGCCTTACGAGTTGATTTGGAGCAATATCTCTAGAATTTTGAGGTACTGGCTATGACCCAGGAATTTGTTGTTCAGCGCGATAAGATCACCCGGCCGCCGGTGCATCCGGGCGTCTTCTTCGAGCGTAATATTCTGCCCGAGTTTCGGCGTCAGCGGCGCACGGTCGGAGAGATCGCCCTCCTGCTGGGAGTGAGCCGCCAGGCCCTCTATCGCGTGATGGAAGGTAAGGCCGCGGTGACTGCCGACATGGCCGTGCGACTCGGCAAGCTCTGTGGCAATGGGCCCGATTTGTGGCTGAATCTGCAAGCGCGTCATGACGTATGGGAAGCGACGCAGCGGCTGGCCGAAGACCTGAAGAGAATCCCGACGCTAAGAGAGGAATAGATTCAGTCGTGTCGGCACCGTGCAGGGGCGTCAGCTTGAATGCGCTGGTTGCGGAGAAGATGGCGAAGAGCGTGTAGTCCTCGCGCTTTACCTGGAGCTGATGTATTAACGGGGCATCCGCGAGCTGGCCGAGGACAGATGGAACGCGCGCGTATCGACGGAATTGATCTTGCCTACGAACTTCGTGGCGGCGGCGCGCCGGTGGTCATGATTCATGGCGCGCAGGGCGACAAGACCATGTTCGCCAGCCTCGCGTCGGCGTTTGCCGACAATTATCGCGTCCTCACGTTCGACCAGCGCGGCTCCGGGCTGAGCGACAAGCCCGACGTGCCGTACAGTATCGCGATGCTGGCGGATGATACCGCCGGCCTGATGGACCATCTCGGCATCTCTCCGGCCCACGTGGTCGGAGTCTCGATGGGCGGGATGATCGCGCAGGAGCTCGCGCTACGGCATCCGCAGAAGATTCGATCTCTTGTGCTCGGATGCACCACCGCGGGTGGACCCAGGGCGGTTCGCCTCGGCGGCGGCGCCTTGGCGAGCGCATACTCGACTCAATCGATGACGGCCGAAGAGCGCGGCAAGGCATTGGCGGAGGCGGGGTTTAGCAAGAGCTACCTCGCGCAGCATCCGGAAATCATCACGTCGATGATCGAGGCGCGACGCCAGCGGCCGATTGACTCGCGGGCGTTCGCGCGCCGGATGAAGGCGGCCGCCGAGCACGATGCCTACGATCGGCTCCCACAGATTCACTGTCCGACGCTGGTGATCGCGGGCAGGGACGACGCGCTTATCGCATGGGAAAACTCGCGGATTATCGCGGAGCGCATCAAAGGAGCGCAGCTCGTAGTTCTCGAACCCGCCGGGCATTGCTTCTGGCTCGAGCAACCCGAGCAAACGCTCGATGCCATCGCGAGCTTCCTGGCAAGCGTGCCCTAGAGCGGGATTGCGGTTCGGAACAGGATGAAGCGGCCGAGCATTTCGCCGACCAGTACCGACATCACTGCGATATACAGCAGGCCGGTTGCCGCCATCGTTTGCGGGATTTTCAGCGTCTGCCAGCACATCCAGACCAGCACCATCGTCGCGATCGGGCCGAGTATCAGCCGAACCGCCAGCAGTCCGAGATGCGAGATGAATAGCTCATGCACGGCCGCCGCGGCACTCGCGCTGCCAAGGATTACTGGCAGTCCGATCGCGAGTCCGAGCGCGACTAGGTCCGCGACCAGCACGATTCCCAGCAGCCGGACGAAGGTGCGCAGGTAGTCGACCGGCATCTCGAGATCGATGAGGTACCAATGGCCGAACAGCATCGCACCGCTCACCAACCCCAGCACCAGCGCAGAGGTTATGGCGGTAACTCCGTAAGTGACGGCGACGACCGCGCCGAAGCCGGACGGCATCAGAATCGTCACGTTGGCAATCAGCGCGGCAAGGCCGAGTCCTAGGCCAAGCGCGTAGGCTCGCGCGCGAAGCAGGCCGTTCTCGGTCCAAAGCGTGTAGAGATAAACGGCGTCGGCAGCGCTTGACAGGGTCCACAGCGCGGACGCCGTCCACAATGAACCCGCGCCCGGTCCTGCGGACACGCCGCCGCGCAACGCCAGCAACCCAAGGCCGGCGGCGGTCGTGATCGATGCTGCGAGGTAAACCGAGGCGCTCGATTTGTAAAAGCCGCGCTCGACCTTGAAGAACGGCGGAATCGCCAGCGCAAAGAGGCCGCCCCAGGCGAGTTCTCCGAAGACGAGGATGAAGCAGGCGGCGAATCTGGTCACGCCGGAATACTACCGGGCGCGGCGAACGCTCGACAGAGTAGCGGGCGCTCGGAGTGCCACCGAATCGCTTGCCCGGTGGTGCCATTCGGTGAAATAAAATGCGAGCCGGGGCG
>Ga0074046_10000540_pt1 | contig 34719 bp, 33 predicted proteins | sample BogForMeECP23OM3_FD_94441 | JGI IMG/M metagenome (GOLD analysis project Ga0074046, IMG submission 94441) | Bog forest soil microbial communities from Calvert Island, British Columbia, Canada - Bog Forest MetaG ECP23OM3 | ecosystem: Environmental > Terrestrial > Soil > Wetlands ... | reverse complement strand
GCTGCGTATGTATCTGCGCTGGGCGGAGCGGCAGGGATTCAAGACCGAGATGTACGACTACCAGCCCGGAGAAGAAGCCGGAATCAAGTCCGCGACCTTTTCGGTGATTGGCCAGTATGCGTTCGGTTATTTGAGCAGCGAGATTGGCGTGCACCGATTGGTGCGGATTTCGCCCTTCGATCAGGCGAAGCGGCGGCATACCTCGTTTGCCAGCGTGTACGTTTCTCCCGAGATTGACGAGAGCATCGAGGTTGTCATCAAGCCCGATGATATTCGGATTGACACTTACCGCTCGAGCGGCAAAGGCGGACAGCACGTGAATACGACCGATTCGGCGGTGCGGATCACACATATCCCAACGGGCCTGGTAGCCAATTGCCAAAATGAGCGCTCGCAGCATAAGAATAAGGAGAAGGCGATGAGCATGCTGCGTTCGAAACTCTACGAATTCGAATTGGAGAAAAAGCGCGAGGTTACGAAAAAGATTGAGGATTCGAAACTGGATATTGATTTCGGATCGCAGATCCGGTCGTATGTCCTGCAGCCTTACCGCATGATCAAGGACCACCGCACGAAACTGGAGATTGGCGACGTGGATCGGGTGCTGGACGGCGATCTGCGACCATTGATGCAGGCTTATCTGCGGATGCGACGAGGCGAGAAAAAAGCGTGAGCACGCGGCGAATTGTCATGCTTGCTCGATTTGTATTTTTTATGAAAGTTAGAAAGAAGATTCCGCCGCATCTTGGCCCCCGCTTGCAGCGGGCGTTTCGCTATGCCGCCGAGAAACACGCGGGGCAGACGCGGAAGCAAACGGCGGTGCCTTATCTCTCGCATCTGATGGCGGTGGCTTCGCTGGTGCTTGAGGCCGGCGGCGACGAAGATATGGCGATGGCCGCGTTGCTGCATGATGTGGTCGAAGATTGCGGCGGCATGCCGAGGCTGCGGGAAGTCCGCCAGCAGTTTGGTCCGCGGGTGGCAAAAATTGTAGAGGGTTGTACGGATTCATTCGGCGAGCCTAAGCCGGAATGGATGAAACGGAAAAAAGAGTACCTGCGTGAAGTGAAGCATGCCGACGCTGAGACGCGCCTGGTTTCGGCATCGGACAAGCTGCACAATGTCCGCACGATTCTGGCGGATTACCGGCGGGATGGCGAAGCGATCTGGAAGCGGTTCAGCGGGAAAAAGAAAGGCACGCTTTGGTACTATCGCGCCTTGAGCGATGAATATCGGCAGCGCAACCCGAACCGTATTACCCGCGAACTCGAGATTGCAGTCATGGAATTGGAATCTGCGGTGAAGAAGAAACCACGGAAGTTGAAAGAGAGCAAGAAAGAGTTCACGAAAGAGTTCACGACAAAGTTCGCGAAAAAGTTCGCGAAGAAGAAATCTCTTGCCCGCAAATTCCGGGAGATGAACTATGCCCCGAATGCTTGATCTGATCCGCAACTCCGAGGTTCCGTCTAACCTGATGCAATCAGCGGCACGCGGATCCCTCTCGGTGCCGCCGGACGAGATGATTGAGATCCTTGTCTATCTGGCGCTCCATAACAAATTGTTCAGTGAGCGGGCGCGTCTGACGTTGGCCGGCTGGGACGAAAAAGCCAGTCTGGCCGCGGCCGCTAATCCAAAGACCAGCGCCGAGGTTCTGGGCTATTTCGTTTCCCTGGAAAATCTGCGCCCTTCTCTGCTGCCGGCACTGGCCGAGAATTTGTCGGTGCACGAAGACTCGCTGGCTGCACTTGCCGTGACGGGAGCGCGTTCCACGCTGGAAATTCTGTTGATGAGCCCGCGCGCGATGAATTCTCCGGGGATGTTGCGGGCGTTGCAGTCGAATCCGAACCTGCGTCCGAATGAGCAGGCTGAGATTGGAAAGAAGTTGGCTGGTTTGGAAGCGATTCCGACCGCAGCGCCTCCCGACGCCGATGCTCCCGACGAAGTTGTCGAAGGCGCAGTGATCAAATATCTGGAAGAGAATGCGGCGGAGTTGGCCGTTGAGACAAACAAACCGTTCCAGCCCATAGGAATGGCCCACGAAGAAACCGACCACGAACGAAGGGCCCACGAAGAGACGCACGGCGAGGCAACGATTGTCGAAGAAAAGATTGTAGCGGAGCCTCAAGCCGCTGGGGCCAGCGCGATTGCAGGTGCGGAGGCGGACGGGAAATCAGCTGCGGATGTTATGGCGAAATCCGTGGTGAAATCCTCGACCACGGCTGCCGCGGGAAAGTCCGGAGCGGCCGCCGCCGCTGCCGCTATTCATGCAAAAAAGCATCACGTTCCCGTTGTGGAAGAACGCCGCGACAGTACGCTGCAGAAAATCTCCAAGCTTGATATTAAGGGCCGGATCGCTCTAGCGATGCGCGGAAGCAAGGAGGAACGATCGATCCTGGTTCGCGATTCCACCAAGCTGGTTGCGGTCGCTGTGCTGGAGTCACCCAAAGTTACCGATGGCGAGGTAGAAAAGTTTGCGCTACAGAAAAACGTCTTGGAGGCGGTGCTGCGCACGATTCCGATGAAGCGGAAGTTCGCGAAGAACTACAGCATCATGCGGAACCTGGTCTATAATCCGCGCACGCCGCTTGATCTCTCGCTGACATTGATGAAAAACCTGCTCATTCACGATCTGAAGAATCTATCGGACAACAAAGAGGTTTCGGATACGATTCGTAAGCTGGCGCTGCGGATGTTCAAACAGAAGATGGAAAAAAAGGGCTGAAGGAAAACGGAGCGGCCGCGATTGCAGCCATCGGATCCTATTTATGAACTGTTAGCGCGGGCGAAGACGATTGCCGTGGTTGGATTGTCGGATAGTCCAATGCGGCCAAGTCACGGCGTTTCCGCATACATGCAGGCGGCGGGATACAAGATTATCCCCGTGAATCCACAGATTACGGAGGCGCTCGGGGAGATGGCGTATCCGTCATTACTCGAAGTGCCGCTCGATGTGGCGGCGAAGATTGATCTGGTGGATGTGTTCCGGCGGCCGGAATATGTGGATGAGATTGTGGAGCAAGCGATCCAGTTGAAGATTCCCGCGCTTTGGCTGCAGGAAGACGTGATCAACGAACGCGCGGCGGAGAAGGCGCGCGAGGCCGGAATTTTTGTGGTGATGGACCGCTGCGTGTTGAAAGAGCACCGTGCGAGATTCGGATAGTCGATTTGTCAGACGGGGTTCGGGAACGTGAATTCCTGGATGAGTGGAGGGCTCTGATCGAAGTCACTGTAGCGAATCCACCTGGGCCTGACTACGAAGTACACGATTCCAGGCCACGCGAGGTGAGTTTGGCATTCGGGCCATGCTTGGAAGTACACCGCTTGGCAGCGTTTCAACTCCTGCCCTTGAAGTTCTGTCGCTTCGCCTTCGTATTGCACGGTTTGCTCACCCGCCCAGCCGATGACGAACGAACAGCGGTGCCTGGCGCTGAGATTCGGATATTTCCTAGAGGTCTTGACCGTGTCGAAGATAATCTCGAGACTTGGAGTGACGGCGATGCCCACCAGCGCCGACTGGGGCGCGCCGGTTTCAGCAAGGGTTGACAACACGCCGAGTTTGCTTTGCGCGATGAAGCGATGAAGGTCTGCTTGGGTCATGCGGCGACCTCGATGCCTAGGTTGCGCGCGCCCGTACCAGAATCACGGTAGCATCGTCGCGCAGACCCGTTCCGTTGGCAAATTTCCTGACATCCGCAAGCAGACCGTCCAACGTGACGTCCGGCGATTGCAGTTGGGCGAGCAGTCGCTCCGCGCCGTATTCTTCGCCAGAATCGAGTTCAGCCTCGGTGATTCCGTCGGAATAAAACGCGATGCGCGAATGCTCGCCGAGGGTCACTTCTGTCTCCGAGAACTTGCTGGCTGAAATTCCGAGCGGCAAGCCGTGTTCGTGATTGATCCAGCGGTGGCCGGAAGGCTCGACTAGCAGCGGGGCAAGATGGCCGGCGTTGGCGATCCGCAGAATACAGGTCGACGGGTCGAGCTCGGCATACACCATGGTGACGAAACGGCCGCTGGGAAAATCTTCGATCATCATGTTGTTGAGGCGCAGCAGTACCTCGGCGGGCCCAGAGCCGGTTTGTGCGAGCGAGCGCAGCATGCCGCGAGTGGCGGACATGAGCAGCGCCGCCGCCGTGCCCTTGCCGGAGACATCGGCGAGAACCAGCCCCCAGCGTCCGTCGCTGAGCGGAATGAAGTCATACCAGTCGCCGCCAACCAATCCCGCTGGAATCGAAAGACCGGATACAGAGAACCCGGGGATCAGAGGAGAGCTGCGAGGCAACAGAGCCTGCTGAATCGCGCGCGCTTCTTCGGCCTCGCGGCTCATGCGCTTGCGTTGTTCGCGCTCATCGCCAAAGCGCTGGGCATTGTGTACCGCGACGGCGACGTGAGCGCACAGTCCTTGCAACAAACGCAGTTGATCAGGACAGAACGCGTTGATCTCGCAATGGGAAGCGGTGAAAACTCCAACCAGATCGCCCTCGCGTTGCAGCGGGATGGCGACTTCGGAGCGCGTATCGGGCTCGCAGGCCATGTAGTAAGGATCATGCGTGACGTCGGGAGCGTAGTGCATTTTGCCGGTGGCTGCGACGTGTCCCACCATTCCGTCGCCTAACTTGAGGCGATGGCCCTTGCCGTGAACGGTGCAGCCGCGAACGCCGGCCAGTATGAACTCAGATTGCTCGGGATCACGCAGATAGAGGTTGATTTCGACGCAGCCGAGCGACGCGGCAACCTCGTCCACGATCCGTGGAACGAGGTCTTCGATGTCGAGAGTGGAGGTGATGCGCTGCGCGAATTTTTGCAGGCGCACCAGTTCGGTGATCCGGAGTGCGGACGGCTCGGGCAAAGGCTGAGCGGAGAAGCCGAAATCCATGAGCGGGCTGGTGGCCACGAAACCCTCCTGCCTGTAGCTGCTGACTGTTTATAAGATTGCAAGAATCAGGTTTCAGATTCTCTTTTTGTTCGGCTTTTTGCTGGATGTAATGTGCGGCTGGAAGCGGGCTGCTTGAGCCGTTTGATCTCTTCCAGGCGTTCGCGAATCCGCTTTTCAACTCCTTCATTGGTGGGGCGATAGTAGACGCGGTCGCGCAGGCTGTCGGGCAGACACTGCATATCAGCGACCTTTTCTTCGGTGTCGTGGGCGTATTGATAGTCTCGGCCGTAGCCCAGGCCCTTCATCAGCCCGGTGGGGGCGTTGCGCAGGTGCAGCGGGACGGGTTCGGCGGTGGTTTGCTCCACATCTTGCAGAACCGCGCTGTAGGCAGTGTAGAGCGCGTTCGATTTGGGTGCTATCGAAAGATAGACGACCGCTTGCGCGAGGGCGAGGTTGCCTTCGGGCATGCCGATGAAATCGACGGCGTCACGAGCGGCCATGCACAGGGCGAGCGCGTTCGGTTCGGCGAGGCCAATGTCTTCCACCGCCATGCGGACCACGCGGCGGGCGATGTAGAGCGGATCTTCTCCTGCTTCGAGCATGCGCGCCAGCCAGTAGAGGGCGGCGTCGGGATCGCTGTTGCGAACCGATTTGTGCAGCGCGGAGATGATGTTGTAGTGCTCTTCTCCGCCTTTGTCGTAGAGCAGAACCCGCTTCTGCATGGCTTCCTGGATCGTGGTTTCGGTGATCTTGGTGGCTCCGGGCGGAGACGCGGTTAACCGCGTCTCTACCGAAGTTTCAATGGAGAGCGACGCGGCAACTTCGAGGACGTTGTAAGCGCTGCGGGCGTCGCCGCTCGAGTAGGCGGCGATTTTGCGAAGAGCGTTGTCAGCGGCTTCAAGATGCATCTGGCCCAGACCACGCTCGGTATCGCTGAGCGCACGTTGGAGTAGCAGGACAATCTCATCTTCGGTGAGCGGCTTCAGAACGTAAACACGGCAGCGCGAGAGCAGTGCGGAGTTAATTTCGAAGGACGGATTCTCTGTGGTGGCGCCGATCAGGCGAATGCTGCCTTTCTCGACGTGCGGCAGGAAGGCATCCTGCTGCGCTTTGTTGAAGCGATGAATTTCGTCGACGAAGACGATGGTGCGGGTGCCGTACTGGCGGGCGCGGTCGGCATCGCTCATGACCTGCTTGATTTCCTTGATGCCGGCGAGAACGGCGGAGAACTCGATGAAGTCGGCCTTGGTGATGCGGGCAATGATCTTGGCGAGCGTGGTCTTGCCCGTGCCGGGAGGGCCCCAGAAGATCATCGACGTGGGGTCATCGCGCTCGATCTGCACGCGCAGCGGTTTGCCGGGTCCGACCAGATGCTCTTGCCCAACGAATTCATCGAGCGCGCGCGGACGCATGCGGTCGGCCAGCGGGCGCGTGCCCAGAAGGCTGGAGTCTTCGGGCGGGATGGGCTGGAATAGATTCACGGGATCATTTCACCACAGAGACAGTTCTCAGTTCTCAGTTCTCAGGGAACCCGTTCTCCGCATCGACTGGGGAACCGGGAACTGAGAACTGGAAACTGCCTTTACGGCTTCTTGCAGCTTCATACAATACGATGCTGGCGGCGACTGCTGCGTTGAGCGATTCGACTTGCGTCGATTGCGGAATGGCTAGGATTTCGTCCATTTGGCGCATAACTTCACGGGACAGGCCCGCACCTTCATTGCCGATGAAGATCGCGAGCGGGAGAGTCCATGAAATCCTGGGCAGCGGAGTTCCCTGGTGCGAAGACGTTGCAAGGAGGCGCACGCCGCGGGCGCGCAGAAGCGGAATCAGTTCCGCAGAAGCGATCTGCAAGAAAGGCAAGCGAAAAATCGAACCCGCCGAGCCGCGCAGAACCTTCGAGTTGTAAACGCTGACGGTTCCTTCGGTCAGAAAAATTCCGGCGGCGCCAAAGGCTTCGGCGGAACGCAGAATCGTGCCCAGGTTACCAGGGTCCTGCAGTCCAGCCGCTACGACGAACGGGCCGTCGCTGGAGCGGTCGAGTAGCTGCGCGGCAGAAAAAGCCCGCAGCTTGACGAGCGCCGCCACGCCCTGGGGCGCGTCGCTCGGCACGATCGAGTTGAAAAGTGCATTCGGCAAGACGAGCGTTTCGGTGCGGGCGTTGATCTTCCGGGCGCCGACCTGGGGCAGAAGCTTTTCGGCAAGAGGGCGGGCCGATTCGCTAAAAAAGACGCTCTCCAAATGCTGGCCGCTGCGCAATGCTTCTTCGAGCAGCTTGATGCCTTCGATGGCACACTCTCCCTGGGCAGTCAGTTCAGCGCGCCGGAAGGCGAGCCTTAATTCTTTCAGTCTTTGGTTGTGGCGGCCGACGACGGGGCGCAAGCGGTCCGCTTGACGATCAGTTCGATGATCCGCCTGACGATCCGTTTGACTATGAGTTCGCCCAGCCTTCGCCTCTTGCTTCATAGGTTGGTTCCAAGATTAGGATGTATGGTACATTTCAATGTTTACACCGACAATGCTTACGCCGACAAGGTTGACGCGGACAGTCTTTACGCCGACCATCAGGAAGGGACGATAGTGCGCGCGGAAATCCTGAAAATTCATGCAGTAGCGCCCGAGGCTTCGCTGATCAAGTATGCCGCCGAGCAAATTCAGGCCGGCCAGGTGCTGGGCATGCCGACCGACACGTTCTACGGATTAGCGGCGGACCCGTTCAACTTGCGCGCGGTGGAGCGAGTGTATGAGATCAAGTCGCGTTTGCGGCACAAGCCGCTCTCGCTGCTGATCGAGAATGTGGACCAGGCGGAGGAATTTGCGCGTCCCCTGCCGGATGATTTCCACCTTCTGGCGCGCCGGTTTTGGCCGGGGCCGCTCACCATGATTGTGCCCGCAGCCTCGCATCTTCCGCTGAAGGTCACCGCGAACACGGGGAACGTAGCGCTGCGCGTGCCCGCGGCCGAAATCCCGCTGGCAGTGGTGCGGGCGGCAAAAATTCCGATCACGGCCACCTCCGCCAACCTAAGCGGCGCGGCGGAATGCACCACTGCGGAGGAGGTGCAGGGGCAGCTGCAGGGCCGCATCTCGCTGATCGTGGACGGTGGCAAGTCTCCGCGGACCGTTTCATCGACGATCGTGCATTTCAAAGAAGACGGTAGCTGGCAAATTCTGCGCGAAGGCGCGATTGCGGCGAAGGATATCGTCGAAGCATTGTCTTAGGGCAGGTTTCAAGGCTTCCAGGTTTCGGAGTTTTGAGGTTTCGGAGTTTCGAGGTTGCGATCTTTAGATTGGCGCTCTCGGTCCGGTTGATTTACCTTGAAACCTTGGAGCTTTGAGGCTTGGTTCTATATTGATGTCCGAAGACACCGATCCATCTCACCCAAACAAATCCTTCTGGCTGCGTCCCTGGCCGCTGTTCTTGCTGGCGGCGTTGGGGGCCCTGCTTTTATTTTTTGGCATTACCGGATCACGGATCGTGCGCGCCGCCGCGGAAACACCCACGAGAAAAGCCGACGTAATCGCGATTTTTGGAGCTGCCGAATACGCGGGGCGGCCTTCGCCGGTGTACCGGGCGCGGCTCGATCATGGTTACGAATTATTTCAGAAGGGCATGGCGCCAGTGGTGATCACGACCGGCGGAGCGGGGCAGGATCCGGATTTCAGCGAGGGCGGCGTGGGCAGAGACTATTTTCTGCGACGCGGCGTCCCGGAGCAGGCTCTGATCGCGGAGACGCAAGGCTCCGATACGGCGCAGTCGGCGGCAAGGGTGGCCAACATCATGCGCGCGAATGGCATGCAGAGCTGCATTGCGGTAAGCGATGCATACCATGTATTTCGCATTCGCGCCTTGCTCGAGCACGAAGGCGTGCAAGTGGAACTGGCTCCGAGGCCCGAGTCGCGTCCCCACTCTCTGTGGGAGCGCTTGGTGGCGGTGATGCGCGAGGCAACGAGTTATCTGGCGTGGAAGGCAGGCCTGTCGTAGCTCATAGCGCTCTTACCATCCCATCTTCTCGCGCAAACTCGTGACATGCGCTACGTGATGGCGTCCGTGCCATGAATAGAGGGCTAGATTTTTCTCCAGCGACATCGGGCCCAGTTCAGGATGGCGGAAGGTGCGCTTCCATTCTGCGTCGGTGAGTTTGCGGAGCATCAGCATCCAGCGCTGGTGCAGGGAATCGAGCAAGGCGAGCGACACTTCGATCGGCGCGAGCTTGGCCTCGGGCAACTCGGCCCAGACATTTTCCATATACGGCTTGATGGTGGGGTCGTCTTCGGTGAGCGCCAGCTTGAAACGAATGTAGGAGTTCATGTGGCTGTCGGGGACGTGATGCGCCAGTTGGCGCAGCGTCCAGCCGCCATCGCGGTAAGGAGTGTCCAGTTGCTGGTCCGAAAGCCCACCGAGGGCGGCACGCAACCGTGCGGGAGTCTGCTCGATGTCGGTGAGACATTGCTGTTTCTGTTCTGGCGTAAGCGGGCCGGTGTAGGAAAATTTTCCAATGGGATAACGGGGGTCAGACATTGAAATCCCTCCGGATGAGTAGATGAACTCGAAGTGAAGTGCGGTGCAGGAAAAAGAAAACCGTGGCGAGACTGGCTAAGAGCTAAAGGCTAAGTGCGCACTCCGACTATCTCACCATGGCCAAAATGCGGACCGGGGTCTCGCCTGGCTTTTTGATCGTCTTCTTGGCGGGGGCGATGATGATGAGTGAACCGGTCGCAGGCAACGAATTGAAGCGCGCGGCTCCTTCCACCACGTAGTTTCCACGGAGGGCGAGTTGTTGCGCCAGCGTACGGTCAGACGTCAAGTTCACCGGCGTCTCAACGGCAAACCCGATGGTGTAGCGCGCCTCGATGAGGAACATTGCCGCGTCGCGGGCGATGGGGAGCGGAATTCGCGGCCTTGTCGAGCGATCAGATGCCGGCAAGACGTCGGCTTCGCCCGCGCGCCGAATGGCGACGACGGCTCCTTGCGGAATCATCCCATGGTGCGATTCCCAGGCTGCGATATCGTCGAGAGAAATCTGGGACTTGCCTTCGACCCCTGCGGTCTTATCTATTGCATTCAAATCCATAACTACAAGCGGCGCCACGAGACGCTCCGGCGGAATCTGGCCGGCAGCCCAAGTCCCGGGAATGAGCGCATCTGGAGCAATGATGTGGGTTCTGGATTCCGAGGCTGAAGCATGCGGCGCGGTCGCGGTTTGACCATCGGTCAGGTCCACCACGTGCGAATAGCGATCCTGCTGCGTGCTTCCGGGACGCCGATCGGCGAACAGCAGAATGGCGAGTACGAGCGCGTAAGCGATGATGAAACTGCGAATCCGCATTCGATTCCTAGGCTGGAACTAAGTAAGACGTAAGTCCCTCCAGTATTGTTGTCCCGACGAGGTGACAACTTCAATTCCCGTTTGGACATGACCTGCCGATGCTATTGAAATGATTGCCTAAAGAGCCTGTGGTGAAAGTCCGAGACCCAGCGCGTAGAGGCGCGGCCATTGTAAAGCGCTTTCGGCACGCCTGAAGGCGTGCTGATACGAATCCCATTTTCACCACGCGCTGTCAGGGGGATCCGCAGCAGCTACCAGTATTCGACTGCAAAACTTTCGTTCCGGTTGCAAGGTTTCGGGCAAGACGGGCGTGGAGTTAGAATACAGTTAACTCTTCCAGCAGCTTTCCAGGGGTATGGCAATCGCCGATTTCGATTTCGGCTGGGGCGCTCGTGCCGGCTGCGAGAACTGAGAATTGCAGGAACTGAGGACTGATGTTCGGCCGCGAAGAAAAGGTTTCCGCTCTCCGGCTCACCGCCGTGCAGTACGCCGTGTTGTTCATTTTTCTGCTGCTGGCATATGGGCTGTGGCGGCTGCAGGTGATGCACAGCGATGAGTATGCTTTGCTGGCGGAGAAGAACCGCGTTCGCAATGTCCCGATTCTGGCGCCGCGGGGCAAAATTCTCGATCGCGAAGGCCGCATCATTGTCGACAACTACCCCTCGTTTTCCGCGCTGCTGCTGCGCGAATCCTCGCGCGATCTGGTGGCGGACGCCGACGCCATCGCCAAGGGGTTGCACTTGAACGCCGACGAAGTGCGGCAGCGCATCCGGCGCTTCTCTTCGATGCCACAGTACCAGCCGATTTTCCTGAAGGAAGACATTACGCCGGACGAGCTGGCATTCATCGAATCGCATAAGAACGAACTTCCCGAACTTGAAACCATCATGGCGCACCGGCGCCTCTATCCGCGCAACGGATTCATGGCGCACCTCGTCGGCTACGTGGGCGAAGTGACGGAAGACATGCTCAACCAGCCGCAGTTCGAACTCTATAATCCGGGCGACGTGGTCGGCGTCAGCGGAGTGGAGAAGCAGTACAACAGCATCCTGATGGGCAAGAATGGATCGCGGCGCGCGCTGGTGAATAGCCATGGGCGGGAAGTTGGGCGACTGGACGAAACGCCCGCCGAGCCCGGCAAGCAGCTCAAGTTGACCCTGGACCTCGATTTGCAGATTGCGGCGGAAGAGGCCATCGAAGGGAAGAACGGCGCGATCGTGGCGATGGATCCGCACACTGGTGAAATCCTGGCGATGGTGAGCCGTCCGACGTTCGATCCCAACGATTTTGCGGTGAAGATTTCTCGGGACGAGTGGGACAAACTGATCAACGATCCCGACAAGCCGCTGCTGAACAAAGCGATTCAGGCGCAGCTCGCGCCCGGCTCGACGTTCAAAGTCATTATGGCGACGGCCGGATGGCAGGAAGGGATTGCCCAGACCTTGCACGTGAACTGCAACGGGGGCGCCACGTTCTATGGCCGGCGTTTCGGATGCTGGGTGAAAACCGGCCACGGCGGAGTCGATCTGCCGAAGGCGATTTACCAGTCCTGCGATGTTTTCTTTTATACGCTGGCGGAAAAACTCGGCATCGATCGCATTGCAAAATACGCGACCGCCTTCGGACTTGGCCAGAAGACCGGCATCGATCTGCCCAACGAAGTAACCGGCGTGATGCCTTCGGAAGAGTGGAAAATCCGCAACTTCAAACAGAAGTGGTTCGCCGGAGAAACAATTTCTGTCGGCATCGGCCAGGGCGCGGTGGCGATCACTCCCGTGCAGCTGATGCGCGCTGTCGGCGCCATCTCGATGGATGGGCGCATGGTGGTTCCGCACGTGATCAATCCGACGAACCTGCCGCCGGGATTCGTTGAGACCACGCACTATACGGAAATAACAAACATTCCGATTGACCCGACGGGATGGAACACCATCACCGATGCGTTGAGCCGAGTCCTTTTGCCGGAAGGCACGGCTCCGTCGGCGCATATTGCGGGAATCGACATCGCCGGCAAGACCGGGTCGGCACAGATTGTTTCGCTGGCTCTGCGCGCGAAACATAAGAACGACACTGATTTCGCTCAGAATGGATGGTTTGTGGGATTCACGCCGCGGCGCAATCCGGACATCATCGTGTGCGTGTTGTTCGAAGGCGGCGAGCACGGGAAGCTGGCGGCGCGGTTAGCGACCCAGGTGATCAAAGCTTACGTCGATAAGCAGCGGCGACAGCCTACCAAGATGGCGGCGGCGGCCGGCAGGGTGGAGTTGGGCAAAGTGGAAATGAGCGGTATGTGGACCGATCCCGGCGGTACGGACGGCACGAATGCAGATCATCTGCAGGCGGGCCGCTTCCTGATCGAGGTTGCGCGCAAGCCGGCGCCGCTGGCGGTAGCCGCCCCGGGGCTGCGCTGAGCTACAACATTGAGCGACACTATTCAACAAATCATTCAACAAATCCCGATCCTCAAGCGCTCGTGATAGGTTAAATCTGCAAATGAAGACTGTTGCCCGACAGGCTCTGGACACCGCATCTGTGCGCGGAGTGACCTATGCCGATGCGCGTGTGGTCGCGATCCGCAACCGCTCGCTAACCACCAAGAACGGACGCGTGGGTCATGCCTCGGAGTCGGAGTCGCTCGGCATCGGCGTGCGTGTGATCGCGGAAGGTGCGTGGGGATTTGCTGCATCCGCGGATTTGAGCCGCGTCGCCGTGGAAGCCGCCGCCAGGCGAGCGATCGAGATTGCAAAGGCCTCGGCGCGGGTAAAGCGTGAAGATGTTCGAATGGCTCCCGAGCCTGCGGCGACGGCGGAGTGGACGACTCCTTACAAAGTCGATCCTTTCGCCACCTCGGTGGAGCAGAATCTCGATCTCTTGCTCGAGGTTGACGCGGAGATGCGCGCCGTTGGCGGCGTAACGCTTGCCGAAGCCGGCATGAACTTCCAGCGCGAAGAGTCTTGGTTTCTTTCTTCCGAGGGATCGGACATCCATCAGACAAAATATTCGACTGGCGCCGGCTATACGGCGTATGCGTTTGCCGGTTCCGAGATTCAGAAGCGGTCTTATCCGAACTCGTTCGGCGGGCAATGGCAGAACCGCGGCTACGAACTGATCGAAGAAATGAAATTAGTGGAGAATGCCCGGCGCGTAGCGGAGGAAGCCGTCGCATTGCACCACGCGGACCAATGTCCGGAGGGTACGTACACGATTATTCTCGATGGATCGCAACTGGGATTGCAGATTCACGAGTCCATCGGGCATCCGATTGAGCTGGATCGTGTGCTCGGGATGGAGGCGAATTTTGCGGGCACCTCATTTCTCACTCTCGAGAAGCTGGGGAATCTGCGCTACGGCAGCGAACTCGTGAACGTTGTAGCCGATGCACGGCAGGAACACGGACCTGGCCTCGGCACCTTCGCCTATGACGAAGAAGGCGTGGCCGCGCAGTCTACGCCGATCATCACGGACGGACGCTTCACCGGCTATCTGAGTTCGCGCGAAACTGCCCACACCATCGGCGCAGCGCGATCTGGCGGAACGCTGCGCGCCGAGGGTTGGAATCGGCTGCCCATGATTCGCATGACCAACGTCAGCATTCTGCCCGGAGAGAAGCCGCTGAGTCTCGAGCAACTCATTGCCGCGACCGATGACGGAATCTACATGGAGACGAATAAGTCTTGGTCGATTGACGACAAGCGCTACAACTTTCAGTTCGGGTGCGAGATCGCGTGGGAGATCAAGCACGGCAAGCGCGTGCGGATGCTGAAGAATCCCTCGTATTCGGGGATCACGACAGAGTTTTGGAATGCTATGGACGCGATTTGCTCGCGCGACGAATGGGCGCTGTGGGGAACTCCAAACTGCGGCAAGGGTCAGCCGCAACAGGTCGTGGGCACGGGACACGGCGCCAGCCCGGCGCGCTTTCGGAATATTCGCGTTGGCTCGGCTTATTCGTAAAGACGGGACTTGCCCCGTCGGAGACACGACGAGCCGCGTTTCTACCTGAAGTTAGGAATGTTGACCAAAGAACAAGCCGCTGACATCTTCGACCGGATTCGCCGCTTCTCGTCCGCTGACGAGGTCGAGGCCATTTTCACCGGCTCCCGCTTCGCCCTGACCCGCTTTGCCAACAACGTCATTCATCAAAATGTGGAGGATGAGAACTCCGTCGTTTCCATTCGAACGAATTTCCAAGGTAAGACAGCGCGTGCCACCGCCAATCAGTTTGACGAGGAGAGTCTGCGGCGGGCAGTCGCCGCCTCGGAGAATCTTGCCCGTGTGCAGGCACCTGATCCTGAGTTGCTGCCGATGCCTACGGCGGACGAAGCGAATTCCGGGAACACGTTCGCGGACAAGAGGGTCCGCGCTACACGTTTTTTTGACGAGACCGCAGCCATCACTCCTGCCGATCGCGCGGAGGTGGTCAGGCGCATCGTGTCCGTTGCCGACAGAAACGAGATGACGACGGCAGGGATCTACTCGTCCTCCGAATCGCAGGAGGGAATTTTTAACTCGCGTGGCCTGGCGAATTGGCATCATCAGACGCTGGCGGAGATTTCCATCACCATGCTGGCCGACGAATCCTCCGGCTGGCAGAAATTGAATTCGCCCGATGTGAGTAACCTCGATGCCACGCGCCTGGCGGAGACGGCTGCGCAAAAGGCAGTCGAGTCTGCCCATCCGCGGGAAATTGCGCCGGGGAAGTACACAGTAATTCTCGAACCGGCTGCAGCGCTCGACATTGTTGGGTTCATGTTCTGGGATTACAGCGGCGTCGCGATTCTCGACCAACGCTCGTTTTTGAACGACCGGATCGGCACCCAACTGTTTGGCGAGAACATCAACATCTCGGATGACGCCGCGCATCCTCTGCAGGCGGGTTCGCCATTCGACGGCGAGGGCATGCAACGCCAGCGCGTGCAGTTGGTCGAGAACGGTGTGGTGAAGCGCGTAGTCTATGCGCGTGCCACGGCACAGAAGATGAGGAATTCGGAATATGCGGGCAAGGCCGGCCTGATCGAACCCACGGGGCACGGATTTCCCTTACCGAACGAGGTGGGAGAGATGCCGCTGAATATTGTGTTTGGAGCGCCAGAAAAGCGGCAGAGCGTCGCCGAGATGATCGCATCAACCGGGCGCGGCGTGCTGGTGACGCGCCTCTGGTACATTCGTGAAATCGATCCCTACGAAAAGATCATGACCGGCATGACCCGCGACGGGACGTTTCTGGTGGAGAATGGCAAGGTGCAGTGCGGAGTGCGCAATTTCCGCTTTAACCAAAGCCTGATCTCGATGCTATCGAATGTCGAAGCGATGAGCGCCCCGGTTCGCGCCTGCGGCGAGGAATCTTTTGACATGGTAGTGCCGGCAATGAAGGTGAACGAGTTTAACTTCACGGAAGTGACAAAGTTCTGAATGAGCGTACTGCGGTCCGGTTGCGAACCCAGTCAGGCAGGCAACGCGATGAGGTTGTCGGTATGACACCTGTACTCGAAACAGAACGGTTGTGGTTGCGTCCCCTCGAACTCTCCGACGCCGAACAAATTCAGATTCTTTTCCCCCACTGGGAACTCGTGCAGTTTCTGGCCGGAAGGGTGCCGTGGCCCTATCCACCCGATGGTGCTCTGACGTATTGCCGAGATATCGCTCTTCCGGCGATCGAACGCGGAGAAGAATGGCACTGGACCCTGAGGCTCAAGAGCGATTCTTCCCGTGTGATCGGCACGATCGGCTTGATGAGAGCGGAAAATCACAATCGCGGATTCTGGCTCGGCCTGCCTTGGCAAGGGCGGCGCCTGATGAGTGAAGCCTGCGAAGTGGTCACCGACTATTGGTTCGACGTTCTGAAATTTCCTATCCTCCGATCTCCCAAGGCGATGGCCAACGAGGCCTCGCGCCGCATTTCTGAAAGACAGGGAATGCGCATCGTGGCCACCGAAGAGCGAGACTTCGTTTCCGGCCGATTGCCGGCGGAAATCTGGGAGATCACGGCCGAGGAGTGGCATAAGCGCCAGCGAAGACGAATCGTTCGACATGCTGGCACCGGCGACGAAGGTGCGGGAGTTTAACGATAGCAGTACTGTTTGGTTACGGCTTCCGCAAAGCGGCCCGTTGTGGGTGCGCGGGGGCATCGCGCCCATTGGCTCCGATGGCCAGGCCTACGAAATCCGCCACCGCATCACCCTGTGCCGCTGCGGCAAGTCCGAGAACAAACCTTTCTGTAACGGAGCGCGTGCGGCTGACCCCAAGTTTCGCGATGGTCTCGGTTGGACCGCAAACTTGACGTGCGAGGGGGCCGGCTTGATCAAGCAAGTCCAGTTGGTTAGCGGTAGGTTCGTTTGCGGTAGTCTTCGCTGCGGATCGCACGATCGTGGCACCCTCCCCGCCGCAGCGTGGCTCCAGCCGGACGGAATGAGGCCAGGCGGCATTCCTTCCAAGAATTGGCCAGGCAGCAAAACCAACAGGTGCTGCATGCTGAGTGCTCAACTGCTACGCCCCTAAGTCGCTGTACTACCGACACTTCGCCGCCCTTGTTCCATGACTTCCGTAACTTTGCATTGCCCATGCTGGGGTGTAATCTCGCCCTGAAATGTGCACATGCTCAATCGGAGTGGTGCATGGCTCGAACCGGAAGGAAGGTCGTCGCAAACGTGTCTGAAACCGCCAAGGGAACCGTTGCTGAAGGCAGCAAGAATCGAAAGGGTTATACGGACGTGCAAGGCGCGCCGCGCTTTCCCATCAAACTGCCGGTGGCACTAAAGTCGACCTCGGCAATCAATCAGGCTGGAGTCTTGAGCCAGGGAATCGCGGGAAAGACAATCGAGACCGAGAATATTTCCGCCAACGGCGTCCTGTTCCGCATGGATGCCGATGTGCCCGTAGGTTCTGCCGTCGATTTCACGCTCTCTCTTCCCGCTGATGTCGTGGGCGCAGAAGCCGATGTGCAAGTGGACTGTCGGGGGCGAGTGGTCCGCAGCTTTGAAGATGGTGGCCGGCGTGGAGTCGGCGTGGTCATTGACGAGTACCGGTTTGAGCGCAAGTAGTTTGCAAGAATGCCGGGCGCGCCAGTAGGGCGCGAAAAGAGGACGGATGGGCAGTACTTCTGTCAGTAGTTCAGTCGGCAGTTCGGTCAGTGTCGAGCCAGGCGCAGGTATTCAGCCTGAGGATGGCAAAGGCACGATCCGCGTGATTGTGGCGGATACCCAGGCCATATTTCGCGCCGGGCTGCGCAAAATATTTGCTCTCGAAGACGATATACGGGTTGTCGGCCAAGCCGAGAGTTTCGATCAGACGGTTATGGCGATCCAAAAATTCTCCGCTGACGTTGTGATCTTTGAGGCCATTCTGGCCCCGAATCCAGCCGACGCAGTTTCCGATCTTCTCCGCCAAAATACGAACTGCCGTTTAGTCGTCGTACTGCAGGAGCCAGACCAGGAGATGACGCTTGAGTTGTTCCGACGCGGAGCGCATGGCATCGTTTCGCGCGAGATTGAGCCGGAAATGCTGGTGGAATGCTTACGCAAAGTCGCCCAGGGTGAACCCTGGCTCGATAGCCGCGCCATCGCGTGGGTGATGCAGGCCTATCGCACACAGGGCATGCGCCCGGCAGGGTCGCGTCCCAAAGTGTCGCTCACGCCCAAAGAGTCGCTCATCGTTTCCTGCGTCACCCAGGGCATGAAGAACAAAGAGATTGCCCTGCGGGTTGGCACCACCGAGCAAGTGGTCAAGAATTATCTCCGCAAAGTTTACGACAAACTGGGAGTTGCCGACCGTCTGGAACTCGCGCTCTACTGCCTGAATCACCGCGTGGTTGAGGGAACGGTTCCAGCCAAGCCTGCCCAGCCAACCAATGGCAACGCTACGGTGGCGCCGGAAACGCCCAACGCCACGGCTGCTGCTTTGGGATCCCGCTCCTGATTCTTCTCTTCTAGTACAATTCTCTGTTCAGTTCTCAGTTAGAACTGTTGTGCTTTTCACTGGGCACTGTGAATCGGGAACTGGGAACTGTCCCCCAAGAGAGGCGAACTATGAAAGGCGACGCCAAAATTATTGCTATTCTGAACGAAGTGTTGAAAGCCGAGCTCACCGCCATCAACCAGTACTTTCTTCACGCTGAGATGTGCGAGAACTGGGGCTATCAACGAATGGCTAAGCAAATTCGCAAGGAATCCATCGAAGAAATGCAGCACGCCGAGATTCTGATAGAACGCATCCTCTATCTCGATGGCGCTCCCAACATGACCGACTATTTCAGGATCAATATCGGGCAAACCGTCAAGCAACAACTGGAAAACGATTTGCAACTCGAATACACGGCCGTGAAACGCCTGAACGAAGGCATCAAGGCCAGCGTAGCGGCCGGAGACAATGGTTCGCGCGAACTGATGGAGAAGATCCTGCTCGATGAAGAACATCACATCGACTGGCTGGAAGGCCAACTCCACGCGATTCAAGAGATGACCTACGAGAACTACCTCGCCCAGCAATTGAACAAGCCCGAGGAGAGCTAGGAATAAGAGCTAAGACGAGTAGATCAGCTCACAGTCCGCGATCTCCCCGCCCAGCTCGAATACGCAGCGGCCACGGACCAGCGCGTCGATTTCCCCCGATATGTTATAAGCACCAGCAACGGGCAAGACGGTGCTGTCGACGCCGCTGCCGTCCAGGATAGGGCTGTGCCGCAGGGGCTGGCCGGCGCGCACAGCGATGGCCTCCTACATTGAGCGCGACACTCACATCCTCCGCGCGAACGTCATCGAGAACAAAAGGCGTCACCGCGGCTTCTCGTGTGCGGCCCGATTCGGCCGTAGTTCGTGGACAGTAAGGAGTGGCTCGGTCGCGTAAGCAAAGTGGGCAGTGCGTTGGAATTCTCGTGCCAGTAGAAACATGACAGACGATCACATGACCGCATTCGGTTTCTGTTGTGGTGGCGGCATTGTCGAACTAGATCAACTATCGGGCCGGGCTCTTTCACTCTTTCGCTCTTTCCATCATGCACCGGAGCGGGTTGCGAATCTGATTGCAATCGTAAGATTGGCACAGAAGTAATCGGGAGCGGTAGGAAGTTCGCCGATGAACGGCTGAAATTTAGGTCAAACAGATTCCTCGCGAGCGTGTGTACAATAATTTGAAGGAATTCTGTTAAGTCAAGAAAACGGAGAGATGGCCGAGTGGCTGAAGGCGCACGCTTGGAAAGCGTGTTTACTCGAAAGGGTAACGTGGGTTCGAATCCCACTCTCTCCGCCAGTTATACAGTCTAAGTGATTTGTTTTCAATTAGTTAGATAAAACTACAAGGCTCAGGGATCAGAACAATCGTGTCAGTTTTCTTTGTCATATCGAACGTCTCCTTTTCAGATTCTTGAATTTGGTTCTCTACCAATGCAATGCAGGAGGCATTGTCAAGCTCCTGAAAACGAGGGGTTGGGCATCACAAAAGTTCGATCCCGTCGTGAATTCGCGAAGTCCGAGACGAATTCCTTCCGGCTGTCCTGAAGCTATATTTATTGATGTTCATCGATCTGATCTTCGACTCCAAGGTCGATGGCGGAATACCAAGCATGACTGCCGCACCTGACGGTCCAGCCACACGTCCCCCGGCCTCGGCCAAGGCTGCGTCAATCAGTCTTCGATCTTCAATCGCAGACCTCCTGAAAGACGGCTGAGTCGCCGGTCCACTGTGGAACACCTTCCGGGAGATGCAACACTGTTTGACTGAGAAGGTTCCGGGAAACAGCCGGTAGCGCTCCGCGCGAAAGAGAACTGCGTCAGCCGCCGCCTTTCTCCGCTCTTCGTCGGTGCTCGCCTGAAGAGCACGGGAGAGAGCTCGCCACTCCAGTTGCAGGTAGTAGCGCCCATCAAGGGTATCCAATTGCGCATTGTCTCCGCCTTCGACCTTGGGGAGTTTGAGTTGGTTCTGAATGCGGTGGAAGAGTTCGTGAGCAATCAGGGTATCCCGCTCTCGAACGTCGCCGGGAAGAGGCCACGCCATCTGCGTCCAGTAAACACCGGACCATTCGACCGCGGTATTCGAGATGTTCTGGTCCGTAGGCAAAAGGCCAACAAAGACACCGCTCTCGGCCTTCAGCAGCCCATTTGCATCCGCCTGGCTGGCGACAATGCTCCGGCTTTGGGGATCCACAAACATGATCGGCCCGCACAGCGAGACGCCCCACAGCTTCCCGGCATCGCTCTCACAGATGCTCCGAGATTCGTCGAAATAGTGCTTCGCTTGCACTGAATCGATGCCCGTTGTTTGTGCCGCTACGATATGGGCGATGAACACGATGACGCACAAGGCAAGATGAAATCGCATTGTCGGTACCAAACTCTCTCGTATACTCTCTTCTCCAGCGGATTCTGCGTGGGAATAGCAACAAGCTTCGCCACGAAAGCAGCGATTTCCTCCTTGTGACCTCGAAGCCAGGACACAATCGCGTCGGTTCGTGGCAAATCCCTATTGAGTCGTTTGCTCATTATTTCTCAGGATAGCAACCCTGCAGCGTCGCAGACAGTTGGCTCAGGGGCGCACCCACGTTTGCTATTGACAACATCATATATCGTATCACATACTATTATGCATGTCGACTTATAAGACAATCGAATCCTCCAGCGCTTCCCCAATGGATAAATGGGAGGTTCAGCTCCGCAAGGGCTGCCTGGAGCTGGCCGTCCTGGGGTGCCTCTGGACTGGCAAGCTCTATGGCTTGGAAATCCTGCGCCGGCTCGCCCGCGACTCCGATCTCGACCTTTCGGCGGGCACAGTGTATCCGCTTCTGGCGCGGCTCAAGGCAGACGGTTTACTGGAGTCGGAATGGGTGGAGGCCGATACCAGCCATCCCCGCAAGTACTACCGCCTGACGGCTTCGGGAAAGCGCCGCGCCGTCGAAATGGCCAAGGCTTGGTCGCAGTTCTCGGCCACCCTGCAAAGCCTGTTGTCGCCGCTTCTAAAGGAGAGGACGAAATGACCACCAGAACCAGTTCAGATTCCCAGATCGAGAGCTATCTCGGACGGGTGCGCACAGCTCTGAGCGGACTCCCGGAGCGCGAGATCGACGACATCCTTCGTGAACTCCGCAGCCACGTTGTCGAACTCGCAGACGAGGAAGGTGGAGATGCCAAGGCGGCCCTGCAATCGCTCGGCGACCCCTTGGATCTGGCAAAGACTTACCGCAGCGAGAATCAACTGACTCGGGCAGAATGCAGCAACTCGCCGCTCGTCATCTTGCAAGGACTGCGGCATGCCAACTCAAGCGGATGGGGGCGTGTGCTGGCTGCGGCACTCTTCCTATTCGGTTACGCGAACGTGGTGACGCTGTGGGCGGCTGCCATCGACAAACTATTTGCTCCATCGCGCGCCGGCCTTTGGTACACGCCGGGCAATCTGTGGTCGCTCGTTCTAGTGACCAGTGGGAATCCGCCCACTGGGTCGCGAGAGTTACTGGGCTGGTGGCTTGTCCCAGCAGCCGTCGTCGCAGGCTGGGTTGTCCGTTATCTGGTCGACCGGATCGCACAGTGGTGGATCCGTCGCTATCGCCTCGCCACAACCGCTGCGGCGGGGAAAAATAAATGATTATTCGGTCTTGAAGCCGGAGTGCCTCTTGCCCCGGCTCAAACCGGCTGGAGATTGGAACGGACAGGGAGGCCTAGGTCTTCCTAGCGGCCAATGATTGACAACAGATCATCGAGGAGGAACTTCACATGAAAAAGCACCAGGCGTTTCAGTTTGGAATCTTTGCGTTGGCAGTCGTGCTGGGATTGCTCTCGGCAATCACCATCGCTGGCGCGGCGGCGAATCCAGCGGTCATCGGGGATTGGCAGGGCGCGCTGGATACAGGCAACGGCTCAGTGCGACTCGTGGTTCACATTGCGCAGGACAAAAATAGCAACTTGACCGCAACCATGGACAGCCCGGACCAGGGCGCGACCGGAATTGCGGTCACATCGATCAGCTTCAAACAGCCCGATCTGCATTTTGAAGTTGAGCGTATCGGCGGCAGCTACGACGGCAAGATCAACCAGGGCAGTACCGAGATTGTCGGCAACTGGAAACAAGGCAGCGCATCCCTGTCGTTGACTCTGAAGCGCGTCGGCAAGTGATCCTAAGGCTGAAACCAACGCGCAGCCCCAAAGGAGCATCTGTGAAGTCCACGTTTTGTAGAGTTCTCGCGGCAGCTATCTTCTGCGCTAGTAATCTCGCGGGGCCGCACACCGCACTCGGGCAGGAGACAGCGGCTGCAGTCTCGAAAGAGCAGGTATTAGATCGCTGGGCGGACGCTTTCGGCGGCCGCGAGAATCTGCAAAAGGTGCGCACGATTCATCTCCGCGGAACCATTGAGACGGGCGGCATGAAGGGAACATATGAGCGTTGGGCGACTTCGCGCGGGGAGTTTCGCATGGCGGTCGACCTCTCTTCAGCATTTCATCAGGTGAGCATCTTTGACGGACATGAAGGCTGGCTGCTCGACACCGGCGGAATGGCCCACGAACTCTCTGGCGGCTCTCTCCAGAGTGTGATCAGCGCCGCTTATGAAGCCAGCTATTCTTTCTTTTTTCCAGGCCGCATGCCCGGTCAGGTGAACCTCCTGGGCAAAGATGCCAGCCAGCACGCCTATATCTTCCGCCTCGAACCCAACGGCGGGAGCCCGACAACGGTCTATCTCGACCAAAGCACCGCTCTCCCTCAGCGCGAGGAAACTACCGGGCCCACGGGCAACCGCAGGGTCACCTTTTCAGATTGGCAGAACTTCGCGGGGGTCAAGATCCCCAGCAAAGTTCGTCAATCCAATGGCGAGCCGAAATTTGACGTTGTGATCACAACCGAACAAGTGGAAATCAATACTTCGCTGGATGGCGCCTTGTTCAAGAAACCAGCCGACACGGCCCAACAGATCCATTTCGCGGGCAACGAGCATGAAGCCGTAACTCCGGCCGAGTTATACGCACAGTTGATTTTCATCCCGGTTCGCGTAAACAGCAGCGAGACAGCCTGGTTTACTCTGGACAGCGGCGCCGAACTGTCTTTTGTCAGCAAAAGCTGGGCCGAGAAGATCGGGCTGCCCAGTGGAGGCACGATAGCGGCGAAAGGAACGGGAGTCGGATCAGCCAATATGGGATTAGCGAAAGACGTGGTCTTATCTTTGTCCGGCGTGCAGGTTCCAATGAACAGTGTCGCGGTTTGGGATTTCTCGTCCATCCTCCCCTCGCTTGGCCGGAGGTGGGACGGGAATCTCGGTTACGACGTGATCAGCCGATTTGTGGTCCGGATCGACTATGAGCATCAACAGGTTACGCTTTACGACCCATCGACTTTTGTTGCCAATGATCGGGCCACGGCTCTACCTCTCACTTTTATGGGAAATCTGCCGGTGGTACACGCGAAGATTCTACTTTCAGGACGGGCGCCAATCGATGCCGAATGCGCGATTGACTCTGGCGCACAGGGCTTTCATCTCACGGCCCCGTTCGCGAACGCGAATCACGTGCTCGAATCACTCCATCAAGCAATCTCGGCCTCCTCTCTCGGAGCCGGAGGCCGCGTAACCCGAGAGTTCGCTGGCCGCATCGAAGGGCTGCAGCTCGGGCCATATTTGTTGGCCAAGCCGATCGCCGCGTTTTCTCCCGATCTGAAAGAAGGATTGCTCGCCAGCTCCGACATCAGCGCCTTGATCGGCGGCGCCATACTGATGCGTTTTGCGGTAACTTTCGACTATCCGCATCAACGGATCCTGCTCGAACCGAACAGCTCTTTCTCCGACCTCTTCCGCGATAACGAAAGCGGTCTCTCCCTACTGGCCACGGGCACGGACTTTCACCGGTTCGAAGTCGACGACGTCGAACCTAGCTCGCCTGCAGCAGCGGCGGGCGTGCGCAAGGGCGATTTACTTATGGCGGTTGACGGGCATTCCGCTGACGAGTTCGATCTCGATAAGCTGGACAAGATCTTTCAACAAGTCGGTCGCACAATTCTCCTGACCATCGAGCGAGATGGAAGAACTCTCAAGCTACGTCTCAAGCTGGAAGATCGACTCTGACGCTCCAAACGAAGTGCCAAGACTTTCTCATCTTGGTACTGGCCTTTGTTTGTCGCGGGCCTCGACCGAGTCGTCTTCGAAGCGGTTCATCAGTCAGGTCATTATGAACTCACAACGGAGGCATTATGGTGAAGAGTTGGAAAGAAGTCGGTCTCGGCCTTCTGAATCTGCTGGTCCTTGCCCTTGTGATCGCTGCGGCGCAGCCAGTGCTTCGCAAACATCTCCCGGATACGGTGGGCGAAGCCTTGCTCGCGCTGCTTATACTCGCAGCCTACGTTGCCAGTTCGAAATGGATTGAACGCCGCGCGCCCTCTGAACTAAACGTACGTCGTTTGTTGCCGGAGATCGCGGCTGGTTTTGCTGTCGGATTTGTTTTGTTCGCGACCAGCATGGCGATTCTCTGGGTCACTGGTATCTATCATCCGGCCGGAGGCGGCGCGGTGAACGGGTTCGTCAGCGGCTTGTTCGCGGCGCTCATAGCCGGCGTTTTTGAAGAAACGGTGTTCCGCGGACTGCTCTTCCGCTTGAGTTCGAAGATCTTGGGGACGTGGGGAGCCCTGCTGTTTACGGCAGCGCTGTTCGGTGCGGCGCACGCCTTCAATCGCGGGGCAACCGTCGGTAGCTCGCTCGCTATCGCGATCGAGGCCGGCGTCCTGCTAGGTACGGCATACGCTGCCACGCAGCGCTTGTGGGTGCCGATTGGTTTGCACATCGGCTGGAATTTCACTGAGGGCTCGATCTTCAGCATGTCAGTCTCAGGAAACAGCGTTAACGCGGGTCTGATTCGAGGTTCGCTGAGCGGCCCGCGGATTCTCACTGGCGGACAGTTCGGGCCGGAAGCTTCCATCGTCGCAGTGATCGTGTGCTTGGGAGCCGCGCTGTACTTTATCCGCCGCATTGCCGCGCGGCATGGATTCGACCCACCGGCATGGGTCAAGGCACGGCAGGTCGCTCCAGTTACTCCGGCGAGCGCAGCTGAAATCCAAGCAGATTCGGCTTCGTGAAATCGGATTCGCCTGCGCCCCAAGCTTGCTAGCGTGAATGGTGGACAAGCCTCAGAATACCTGCAAATGAAGCTACGTCCGATCGATATTCCTGGAAGGATGGAAAGGAGTCCGGTTTGTGCGGAGTCTCATTAGCATTTGTTTCTCGCTGAGTGTTCTGGTAGCACCTACCCATGCAGCCTCGCAGGAGCGTCTACCCGGCGAACTCAGCGCCCAGATCATTGTGGCCAAATGGCGAAACGCCGTCCGCGTAAAGAAGCAGGTACCTTCCGAGATCGCGGTGCAGGTTAGTGATTCATACGAGGACGGAATCGCCGGGAGAGTTGAAGAATGGATCACCACCTCAGGCCTGTATCGCGTTACGACGAAGCGCGAATATGACGATGGGGAGTTGGTCGTGTCGCAACAGTTTGCGAAACGCCGTGATTGGAATGGCTTTGTGCGCGACGTGCAGGGAAAGGAACTCAGCCGACTGCGTACCGAGATATTCGAGAAGAGCGTGACTATCTTTGGGCCACCCGTACAGATGCCGGAGGCTGTCGTTTCGCAGAGCGATGACAAGAAGTTGTATCTGCTCCGAACTACGCCGACTGGTGGCGTTCCCATGTCATTTTACGTGGATCCAGCAACATGGCTGCCGGTTAAGTCCGTACGCTCTGGTGATGACACTGAAATCACCTCAACGTACGAAGACTGGCGTCAAACCAGCGGGATTTTGACCCCGAACCATGTCAAAGTCACTGAAACCGACAAGCCTGAATATGAGCGGAAGCAAATATCCCTGCGCTTCGAGAAGAGTATTGCGCGTGGACCTTTCAACGCTCCAAGAGCAGGACCTCCCGACGCTTTCCTGCAAGCCGGCGCGCCACCGATACCCTTTAACTTTGAGAACAGCCATATCCTGTTCAAAGTGCGGCTGAACGGGCGTGAGGCGATTTGGTTCTTGCTCGATACCGGCGCGGATGAAAACGTGATCAACACTCCACGCCTCGGGGATTTCGGCCTCAAGATTTATGGCCAAGCAGCGACAACCGGCGGTGGAGGGTCCGCCGAATACGCCTATGCGGCCGGAGCAAGCTTCAAACTACCCGGCGTGGAGTTGCTCAATCAGCACGTTGGGATATTGGATCAAACCGGCATAGAACATGCGTTAGGCATGCCCCTGGGTGGCATCCTGGGCTACGATTTCATCAGCCGGTTCGTAGTCGAAATCGACTACGAAAACAAGCTGCTCACACTCCATGATCCGAAGGGATGGAGCTATTCTGGCAGTGGTTACGTCGTGCCTGTGAGCTTTGACGGTGGAATCCCGTTTGCCGACGGTGTGATTTCCGTAGCGACCAAGCCCAATATTCCAGCCTATTTCGTTCTCGACTTCGGCGCCGCGGAAACCATGACGTTGACCTCGCCATTCGTCAAGGCAAACGACCTGCTGAATTTAGCGCAAACCAACGCCAGCGTGAACAGTCCCGCTGGTTTGGAGAATCAGTTCTTTTCACAAAATAATGTCCGCGGCCATATCGACCGCCTGCAATTGGGAAAACTAATTGCCCAATCCATCCCTGTGAACCTGTCGGTCAATGTTAAAGGCGCTTATGCCAGCACAAATTTCTCCGGCACCATCGGCGAAGGCATTTTCCATCGCTACCATGTGTTCCTTGATTACGCTCGCAACCGAATTATTTATGAACCGACGGCCGAAACGGAGTCTCCTTTCCCCGAGCGAAAAACCTACGGGCTGTCGATTATTGCTTCCGGAGTCGATCTTCACACCTACACCGTCACCGCGGTTCGCGAGGGATCGCAAGCGGAAAAGGACGGATTCCAAAAGGCAGATGTCATTTCAGGATTGAACGAAAAGCCCGCAGCGCAATTCACGCTAGGAGAGTTACGCGAGCAACTCTCCCACGAGGGCGAGGCCTATGAAGTGGATATCGGCCGCGCGAATGACAAACTCACGATTCCGGTACACATAAAACTGATTTCTCTGGACAGAAACTGAAGGAAGTGGATCTCCTGCGTCGCATGAGTGGAAATCTTACCTCGAATGGAGCGGGGCGAAGCGAACAAAGAGATGACTCACCACGGGTTCGCTGCCGGTTAGGCCTAGCCGAAGTGATCCCGGGCATCTATAGCACTAGCACTCCATGTGACGACTGGTACAATCCGTCACGGACCAGGTGATATGAAGCGATCGTTTGCACGCGTCTCGGCGCTATTTCTTTTCGCCATCACGTACTGTCTTCACGTGCTTGCGCAAGCTCCAGTCGTAAAGCAAACAGTGATTGAGGTTCCGTTTGAGTTTATTCATGGGTCAATTGTTGTCCAGGCGACTCTGAACGGACATGGCCCGTTTTGGATGCTGCTCGATACGGGAGCCGATCCTTCGATCGTGGAAATCGGAGCAGCGAAGAGCGTTGTCCTGAAGACTGCCGCCAGCGGGCAGCAGGGATCGGGCGGGGGCACGGGCGACAACCTTGCCTATGAGACCTCGTTGCCGCTGGTACAGCTTGGCGGCTTGACTGCAAGCAACGTCGACGCGCTTGCCATGGATCTCTCAAAACTCAGCTCTCCATTGGGACGACCCATCAGCGGCGTCCTGGGTTACAGTCTGCTCAAGACGCGCATTGTGCAGATCGACTATCCGAGTCGCAGGGTGCGCTTCTTTACGAGCGCGCCCTCTTGTGCCGGAGCCGCGCGCCCCCATTCTCCGAGGTGCACGACACTTTCGTTTCGATACCAAGATGACATTCTGGCGTCAGGTGTGACCGTGGACGGCAAGCCGGTGACCACGAATGTCGATACCGGCTCGAATTCAAATTTCCAGCTCACCCCTGCCGCCGTGAATAAGCTGGGCTTGAGCGAGGACGTTGCCCGCGCGCACGCGAGCAGTTCGGTGGGGTTCAACGGTAGTTTGAAAAATCGTGAAGGCACAGTGCGCAACGTGAGGGTGGGAACGATTTCGGTGAACTCGGAGGAAGTGACAGAGTTGATTCGTGAGCTCGCTTTAGTCTGTGAAGATACGCCGATTGTTTCTATTCTGAACCGGCTAGGTTATCGCACCGGCAAGGGCAACACCTGGACGGAGAAGCGCGTGCAACATGTCCGCCACACAAACGGCTTTCCTGCCTGTCCGCCGCCCGACCAGCGGCTGTGGATCACCATGCAGCAAGCCGCTGCTGCGCTCCGTGTCAGTGAAATGGTTGTCCGCAGACTTATTGCGCAGAAGATTCTCCCTGCAAAACAGATTGTGAAGTTCGCCCCTGGATGATCGAGAGAACAGCTTTGAAACTTTTCGCCGTGCGGAAAGAGATTCGACGAGTTCACGAGTGCCGACGCGCTCTATTTGTCGTTCACAGCAGCCAGAGTGGTTTGTTTGCTGATTCTGCTGAAGAGGTTAAATGAACAGGCTTCTCTCGATTGGGATCGTGCTGCTCCCCTCCATGGTGGTTCTTGCGCAAGATCAGCTCAGCCCCATCAAAGTGCCGCAGGTACTAAACCGAGGTCTCGGGATGGTGATCACGCCATACACGGACCGCCCCCCGGATATCACACTTGTACCGCACGGACCAGACGCGCGGCACGGACATGTTTGGGTGCAGAGCGTGGGTTACGGTCTGCTCGTCGTCGGGGAAGTTGATGGTGGCCCGCCTGACTTCCCGCGCAACAAGAACCTGATTCTTGAGAGAGACCACGTTGAGATTTGGCTGGCCGGCGCCAAAGATCCCGAACTGCCTCCGATTGGCTGGGGCAACCGGTTCCAAGAAGAGGTGACTCTGCCGAACGGGGCAGACTCCTGCGCAGACTGGGTAAAGAAAAGCGTCTCCGAAAACACAGAGGCGATGGAGAAAAAGTGCCGACGTTGGGCAGACATGCAAAGTCACTACCGTCCGTATTTCAAACGGCTTTTCGCGCGCCAGTATTTGGTCACACCGAACTATGCAGTCGAATCTTTTGCCACGCCCGCATACGATGAGATCACCACCCACTTTGCCAGCGACCAGCCCGGCAGCGAGGAAATCCCGGTGCCACTTAAGCCTCACAGTCATCTGCAGATGTGGCCCGGTCCCGGCAAAAACCGTGTTGGCTATACGTTCGAGATCATGATCCCGTTTATAGACTTTCCGCCGCTCTCTGAAACCGAACTAAGCGATTTGCGTTTGCTGGTTGATGTTTTTAACGCACCAGAGCCGGGGAAGAAAGTAGGAGCCTATTCCACGTCGTCTCCATCGCGTGTGTATGGTAAGCCTGAGACTTTCAATCTGCTGCACTTTGATCCGCCGCATCCATTCCATCTCGCGCCTTGCGACTTTCCACTGGCCGGGAAAGACGAGTATGGCAATCGTAACGCGGCATGGTTCGTTCCAAAGACTGACCAAGATTGGCAGTTCGAGTCCGATGCTTTCGTCGTGGCGAACGACGGTGGTGGGTATCCGGATGGGCCGGAGGAACTATCGCCGATTGCGCGTCCAGTCCATTATTTCTGGCACCTAATTTCTGAGAGCGAATGGGTTTGTGGGCCACACTTGAGCTATCGAAAAGGCGAGAAGACACAGAAGTTTGATGTGGACGTTGACGAGCATGGCTTCGACACGCACCGCCTGCCAGGAGGAGACCTGCTGATCAAGGTTGGGCCGCGGGCGTACGGGGTGAATAGCTCGGCGCAGTGCGGAGCTTGCCCGCGTACCGAGCTGCGGATTCTTCGTCTCAGTGCGGACATGAAAATTCATGAGGTGCTGCAACTGGGCGGTGTTGTCGATACCGGAACCGGAATTTCGCAAGATTTCACTGTCTCACCGGACTGGTCGCAGGTTGTACAGTACGACCAGCACGGATTGACTGAGCTAGGCCAGCCTCAGGCGTGGTCCTCGACAACGTGGTGTTTGGGCGAATCTGAGTATGAACACTGCGGGCACAATGACAACGTTCAGCCGCCTGATCCGCCCGTTTTAAAGGAATTGCGTAACGCTGACTAGCAGCAACCAAAGAAGGAAAATGACATCACGAATCTGTCGCGTTCCATTGATCGTTCCCAGCGTAACGCAGACCCGGGTATTTACCGACTCCAGCGAGGTATAGCACTATGTCACAGCTTCCTGGCGTGCGATGAGCATGATGTTGCCGAAGCTTCATGTCATCGGCCGGACTATGTGAACTCGCCCTTGCGCGATTGCTCCCCGTTCCCATGAACAGTGCCTGATGGCGTTGTGGCGATTGACATAGTGCGGGTGCCTCCAACGAAGGCTGAACACACTGGCGTCTCAGGCTGCGCAGACCCTGATCTCGCCAGCATCCCAAGTCAGCCGTCCGCAAAATCGCAAAACCGGCGTTCAACTGAAGCGGATTATCTGGGGATTGCCGCGATCCGCCAAGAATCCGAACACAACACAGCCACTCCAGGTGGTGAGCGCTATCGCTGTTCTCAACAGTAACCTTGAATTTTCCCAATCACGGTGTAGATTCGTCGGTAGTGACCAGCATCGTCCGCAAAACCGTCAGGATAGCTGTTGCCATTGTTGCAGGCTTGTTTTCCCTGCCGCCTCTCATCTTCGGTTTCTATTTCATCTGGTGCTTCATTCGCATCCACACGAGCGATGTCTACTACGTGGAATACCCATATCTGCTAACTGCGTGTGTGCTGATGGGCATTGGTCTGCTGAGCCTTGCTTGTGCCGTCTACGGCATGCGGCGCAGGAGTTTCTATTGGAGTAATGCTTATCATTCCGCTCGTGGTGGGCTTTGCCATGCTGGTTTACATTCCCGACGGGACGCCACATGTTCAGCGCAGCATGATGGATGACACCAACTATCTAAGCGCTATCCATTCCTTCTTTGGGGTCTGGTACGAATCGCACCAGAGGTTTCCGAAAGACGAAGCCGAGTTTAAGGACGCTCTCAAGCAGGGCCCGGCCGCATGGCAGTTCAGGGTGAGTTCTCCCCCGTTGGAGAGTGACTACGCGAAGAATGGAAAAGTGTTGCAGTACGAAATCGTGGTCATAGGCGGAGCCGCTGGTCCGAAATTGGACGCGCTGACTGAGCGGCCCGGAGTGATTTACTACTGCGTTTCAGCGGATAACCAACAGTTCTGGGCCACCATGACTGGCTTGCATCAGGACGTGTCCCCCAAGGCAACTCTCAAGACACTCGCCGACCGACCATCTGATGCGCCATGGCTGATCACGGCATCGGGTAAAGACTATGTGTCCCACCATCCGTGATCTGCGCAGGGCGCGGGCGACGTTGGCAGGGTGCAAAATGGGGGGCGCATCCGAATGCGCCCCCTTCGTAGTCAGAGCGATTCCAAGAACGCCAGCAAGTGATCGTTCGCGCGGAATCGCCGGAACCGTCTCCCGATCGGAGCGACCTTTGCGAGCGCCTTCTCTTTCATGGCAAGATTCGCGTGTACGTAAACATTTGTAGTCTCGATGCTCTCATGTCCCAGCCACAGCGCGATCACGGCGATGTCGACGCCGGACTGAAGCAACGCCATCGCCGTACCATGCCGAACCACGTGTGGCGACACACGCTTTTTCTTAAGAGTGGTGCAACGCGAGGATGCCCGCTCAACCGCTTTCCGCAACAACAAATGGATAGCGAACCGTGTCAGCGGCTCTCCGCGAGTGCTCGGGAATGCCATCGCTTGCTCTGATTGTCCCAACTCGCGGAACCAGTCCCTCAGAACCCGCGCGGTCCTGGGCCACAAGGGTATCGAGCGATCTTTTCGACCCTTCCCATGCAACTGAACGTAGCTCTTGGCACCAAAGGTGACATGGCTCTGGCGAAGACCGGAGATCTCTGAGACGCGAGCACCCAAGTTGTACATCGTGAACAGCATGGCGTAGTCGCGCCGCCCGCACCAACGCGCACGGTCTATAGAAACCAAGATGGCCTCCATCTCTTCCCGCGTCACATACTCGCGCACTTTGGTATTAGCCCGTTTCAGCGGGATCGCCAACACGCGAGTTGCTATGCCGACGCTCGCAGGATCACGCAATGCGACCATGCGATAGAACGAGCGTATCGCCGTCAGCCGCAGGTTGCGAGATACGACGGTGTTGCCGCGGTCCTTTTCCAGAGCGTCGAGGAATCTGAGGATGATCTCGGCGTCAAGTCCTGGGATCTTCAGGGCAACAGGTTCGATGCCGGTTTCGCGATGAACGAACTGCAGCAGCAAGCGGAATGTATCGCGATAACTCGCAACGGTCTGTAGACTCAGACGCCGCTGCGCAACGAGGTGGTCAGTGAAAAATATCTGAAGGAGAGGCCCGACAAGAGTGTGAGCAATCATTGGTTCGATCCTCCTTCCATCGGTTGACTCTCAAAGCGACTACTGGCCGCGCGAAGAAGTTCGGGAGTGCCGCTGAGATACCAGTAGGTATTTTCGGGGCCCACATGGCCGAGATACACAGCCAGGTTGGGAAGAAGTTCCTGCACGTCTCTTCTCTCGCGATGCCAGAGGGTCAGTCTCCTCACCGCGAATGAGTGACGGAAAGAATGAATGGATGGCCCGCGTTGACCAGGCACGGCCCGGATGCCAGCACGCCTCAGAAGCCTGAGAAACGTCAATCGCTGTCCGTTGTAGTCCAGGCGCTTGCCGTATCGGTTCATGAAGAAGGTCTTTATGGGTCGGCCGGCCAGCGCCTTCGATCTTCGAATCAGATACTTTCGCAACTGCTTCGCCACCGAAGGGTGAAGAACGACGTTGCGCGAGTTGCCGAACTTGCTATTGGAAACAAGCAAATGCGGTGGGTCCGTGCTGAGCTTCACGTCATCGACGTTGAGAGCGAGAGCTTCGCCAATCCGCAGACCAGTGCTTGCTAACAGTCCTATCAGCGCATAAACCGCGGCCCGGCGGAAAGGAGTAACTGTCTGGAGCTGCCAGACCGCATCCATCAAACGCGCAATGTCGTCTTCCGAATACAGATGTGGAGTGCGCCGGCGGTACAGTGGTCGATAGATGTTCTCAGGTATCTCAGTTGCGGACTCGAATGTGCGGATCTGTTGCAGGAAAGCGCGTACGACATAGAAGCGACGCTGATCACGGTACGGGTGCTGGCGGTGGGATCCGACAGCAATCCAATCGAGGACCAAAGAGGACCGCATCGGCCACGGACATCCGCGATCGCGCCAGTAGGCAACAAAATTCCGAAGGAGCTTTTCTCTGTGTTTCACGCTCCTTCGATCCTGGGTGTTGCGATGAGGATCGACCTTGGCCACGGCGCGTTTCAATGCCAGGAACTCTTCTGCGTGGGCAGACAGGGTTGGGAAGTTCATCGTGCACCTCCCGGCCACGGCAGTGCCACCCGCATCAACGACTTCAGGTTGAGTTTGGCATAGATCAGAGTCGTAGTGATCGACTTGTGCCCTAGCACATCGGAGACATCCTTGAAGGATGCACCGCCATTTACCATCGCTGTTGCCGCAGTGTGGCGTAGGGAGTGCAATCCACGATCGGTGATGCCGGCGGAGGCAAACAGATAGCGCATGCTATTCCCCACGTGATTGCGACGGCGTTGTTCGGTGAACGGAGGGCGCCTCGGTTCAAAGACGTGTGTGGGGTGTCGGCGCCAGACCTTCAAATAAGAAGCCATGGCCTCTCCCACATCTTGCGGAAGAGGGAGGACGCGCTCTCGATAGGTCTTCGCGCTACGGATTTTCAAACATCCGCTCCTCCAATCGATATCTGCGAGTGAGATGTTCGCGACCTCCTCGGCACGTAGTCCGAGACGCAGGAAAGCCAGCAGGAGCGCCCGGTCACGAAGGTTGCGGGGCTTTCGGCCCTCACTGGCTGACCAAAGCGCCCGCACCTGTTCCTGTGAGAGTCCCCGAGGCAGAGAAATGTGTTTACGAGTGGCAATTGCCGGTAACGCGGCGTCCCAACCCGAAGGTAGGTGGCCCTCGCGAGACAAATAGCGCAGCAAGCTGCGAAGGACCATCAGCCAAGTTGTCTGGGTCCACCGATTGTGAAGCCTGGCGAACTCACTCGTCAGAAACTGCACAAAATCGTTGAAGCGAATCTCATTCCATCTGATATAGCCCATCGGAAAACGCGACGAGAGAAGCCTGTGGACTACATGGTGGTGAAGGCTGCGAGTTGAGCGTGACAGCCCCCGCACCGTTAGCAAGTAGGCATCGTACTGCGACTCAAATATTGAAAGGGACAAACCTTCGGTCGTTGGATTCTGCATGGATCTTCTCCTCCGGCTTGTTGCCGGTGCGGAGAAGTTTGCGCGCACTATGTCAATCGCCACAACGCCATCAGGCAGTGTTCATGGGAACGGAGAGCAGGCACGCAAGGGCGAGTTCACATAGTCTGGCCGATGACATGAAGCTTCCTATGTGTTCAATAACATAGGAAACTGTAGGTGTGAAATTTCGCCATTGCTCCGAGGTATGCGGTGAGGACTTCACTGTGACCGGACTCCAATGCTGCAACGAGGAAATCCACGGCCTCTTTGGTTCGTGTGTTGACTTCTTCTAATTTCATGT
>Ga0074046_10000537_pt1 | contig 34837 bp, 29 predicted proteins | sample BogForMeECP23OM3_FD_94441 | JGI IMG/M metagenome (GOLD analysis project Ga0074046, IMG submission 94441) | Bog forest soil microbial communities from Calvert Island, British Columbia, Canada - Bog Forest MetaG ECP23OM3 | ecosystem: Environmental > Terrestrial > Soil > Wetlands ... | reverse complement strand
CGCCGCCTTCTGTTCAGTCACAACTGGCCCGGCAATGTTCGCGAACTGAAGAACACCATCGAGCGCGGCATGATCCTGGAAGATGAGCCGTTGCTGCGACCCGTATATCTGCCGTTTTCCGTGGGTGAATCGGGCGGCCGCACCGTCTTTGAACGGAGTTCATCCGCCGAAAGTGGACAGACGCTGCCCAACGGCCGCACTCTCCCACGGCTTTATATTCCGGAAGGCGGAACGTCGCTCGAGGAAGTGGAGCATGCCATGGTCGAGTTGGCCATGCGCCAAGCCAACGGCAACCAGACCCACGCCGCCAAACTGCTGGACATCAGCCGCGATGCGCTGCGCTATAAGCTCAAGAAATTCGGCTTGATTCGCGGGGATGAAGAAGGCTCCCAGGCCGACTCTGCTAACGAGGAGTGAGAGCCGGCACGAGTCGCTCTCCTCGATTTCGATTCCCCGTCATAACCGCGATATACTCTCAGGAACTTTAGCTGCTTCCAGGTTGGGGACTTTTCTGCATGGCGGTTGGCGTTCGCATTCAGGACCTGCGCAAGGTCTATAGTTCTTCTCCGCCCTTAGGCGCTACCGGGAGTTCTATTGCGCGCGCCGATGCCAAAGGCGGGAAGCAGCCGAAGACCCAAATTCCGGCGCTCGATGGGATTTCTTTGGAGATTCTTCCGGGAGAGATTTTCGGTCTTCTGGGCCCAAACGGTGCAGGTAAATCCACCACAGTGGGAGTCCTAACCACGCGGGTGCGGCCAACCTCCGGCCAAGCCTGGATTGGCGAGCACGGCGTGTGGAAGGAACAGGCACGGGTCAAACACCTGATCGGAGTTGTGCCGCAGCGCCCCAATTTAGATTTCTCTCTGACTGCCCGCGAGATTCTTATTTTTCACGCTGCCTACTTCGGAATCGGACACAAGCACAGAAATGAGCGCGCCGACGCGCTGCTGGAGAAGTTCAAGCTCACCGAGCGGGCAAATCAAATGGTACGCGGCTTTTCCGGCGGCATGATGCAGCGGCTTTCCATTGCCCGCGCCATGATGCACGATCCGCAAGTTCTGTTTCTCGACGAGCCTAGCGCCGGGCTCGATCCTCAAACCCGGATTCTTTTGTGGGAGATCATTCGCGAATACCACCAGGCGGGAAAAACTGTCCTGCTGACCACCCATAATATGGAAGAGGCCGACGCGCTGTGCCAGCGCTTGGCCATCATTGACCACGGGCATGTGATTGCCCTGGGTACACCGGTGGGGCTGAAGGCGTCCATCCCCGGGGGATTCCTGGTGCGCCTTCGTTTCGGGAATCAGACTCCGGACCTGCTTCAGCGCCTACAGTCGCTGCCGGGAGTGCGCGAGGTGCGAGCTGCGGACGGTGCGGCCGACAGCACGGGCGCCGACGTCTATGCCGACCGCGGCGGTTCTCTCATTCCCGAGATCGCGAGTCTGGCTGCCAACTCAGGCGCGGAATTGTCGGACGTTCACATTTCTGAACCGAGTCTGGAAAACCTGTTCCTCCACCATACGGGAAGGAGCTTGCGCGATTGAACTGGAAAACCTTTGGCGCGATGCTGGCGCGCGACGCTCATGTAGCGCGGCGTAACGCGATTCAGCTTCTGCTGCAGACTTTTCTGCAGCCGCTGCTCTTTGTTTTCATTTTTGGCAGAGTGATGGTCGGCAGCGGCTACATGCCGGCAGCGTACAAGAGCCTTCTGCTGCCGGGCATTATTGCGATCAGCATGGTTTTCACCGGAATCTGGGCGGTGGCCATGCCGCTGATTGCCGAGTTTCAGTGGACCCGCGAAATCGAAGACCGCCTGCTCGCCCCGATCGGCGTCGGCTGGATCGCGATCGAGAAAGTCATCGCCGGAATGCTGCAAGCACTGGTTGCCGGGTTGATTGTAATCCCGCTCGCCTGGCTCGTGCTTCGACCTGGGGTTGAGATCAGTATTCACGCGCCGGTGACTTTTGCGGTGATCATCGGGCTGGTAGCGACTTTCTCCGCCTGTGGAGGGCTGGCCCTGGGGTGCAGCATCAATCAGCAGCATATCGGGCTGATGTTCGGCATGGTAATTACGCCGATGATTTTCTTTGGTTGCGCTTACTATCCCTGGAGCGCTCTGAAGACTTTTCCCATCCTGCAAAAAGCTGTGCTGATCAACCCTCTGGTGTATGCCAGCGAAGGATTGCGCGCCACTTTGGTTCCGCGGTTTTCGCATTTACCCATTGCCGCCGTGCTCACGGTTCTGCTTTTCTTTGACGTTTTGCTGCTGGTTGTCGGACTGCGGCAGTTCGAGAAAAAAGCGGTGAGTTAGCTGTGCTCAACCCGCGGACACTCAGCCGTCCGCGTTCACACTTTGCAAACCAATTTGCTCTTCCTGCGGAGTGCCCGGCTCTCCCACCCAGATGACTTGAAACTCTGCATCGATGCCGTCCGAGATCAGATGAACGATTTCCCCGGCTTTCAAATGGAATAGCAGGCCGCCGACCCGCGCGCCGCGATTGCTGACATCGATCAGGGAAGTAGTCTGGGGAAGAGATGCCTGATGATCCTGCCTCCACACTTCTACCGGCCGCGACACGGGTACTCTCGGTTCCCGGCGGTGATGAGCGGCAGGTTCGGGTAAGTTGAGTTCTGACGCACTCCCTGGAGAACCTGCCAACCGGCGCTGTTCGAGTTCAAGAAGAAACTGTTTCCTGGTAAGGGTGGCACCGCTGCGGAACAATTCCAGAAGAGGATCGGGGTCCGTCTCTTCCACTGGCGCAACTGTGGCCGCTTCCCCCGAATCTGCGGCGGTATCGTCCCAATCGAGTCCTTCCGGCTCAACCAGCACCTCGGCAATGGCATCTGGGCTGGCCGTCATTCGCTGGATTAACTGTTCCAATCTCCGCCTCTGCTGGAACGTCCGGGTCAGGAACTCGATCCCCATACCGAGTTCGGGGTCCATGAGCCGAACTTTTCCTTCCGTCTTGACCGAACAGTCCGCGGCTCGGAGCAGCAACTCGACCCGCGTTTGAGCGGGGAAGGGAGACTGGGTTCGCAAGAAGCACCCGCCAAAACTGAGCCCCAGCAGCGTGCAGCGGATGGGCGGATCGTGCTTCTCTCCGCTCTGCAAACGTAACCATTCTTTCAGGCTCTGGTGCACCGCATCGGATAGCGTCGCAAACTGAATGCCGACACGGCGCAAATCCTGCCAGGCAATCATCCCGGTGGCTTCGATCACCGTCGTGGTGTCAGGTAGTGCAAAGGTGAAGCTGATCAGGCCGCTTTTCCTGCTGGGCGAACCCGCAAATCGGACCGAGATTCCGCCTTCGCTCAGCCCCTCGATGGAAGCCTGCTCGCCATCTCCATTCTGAAATCGAAAATATGCGGGGATATTCACTTCCAGCCGCACCGACCGCCGCCGCTCCCGTTTCATCAGAGCTCGAGCCGCTCGAAAACTCGACTTCACCTTTTCGGTCGAGATCGGTTTGTAGACCACGAAGTTCGCCCCAAGCTTGAAGGCAGTCTGCAGATTGGTGCGCGCGTCGATAATCGCGATCGCCACTGATTTACGATTTTGTTGCCCGGAACGGATCCTGGCCAGCAGCCCGAAGCTGCGTTCATCCTTGCAGTCAACAATGACCGCTTCGAAGCTGTGCTGCGCCAGCTTTTTCGCGGCGCTCGCGTGGTCGGCGCAGTGCTCGACATGAATCTCCAGTTCACCCAGGACGTTGCGAAGAACGCGCAGGGCCCGGTCGTCCGAGCAAACCAATAGTGAGTCGAGATTCATGCCTGTACCAGAAATGGTAGTGACAAGGCAAGGACATCTAAAGTTACGGCAGTAATGCCAATGCCCATTCCCAGATGTTGATTCCGCCGGTCCTGAACGTTCAGCAACAACCCGCGTAATATATACGCGGCAGCAAAGTCCGTTTCCGCTTTCATTGGAGCCTGCTTCATGAAGCTACTGCGAGACCGTGGCCCGAGAGTCAGGGGAAAAACGAACCCATCTCCGGTTGTCTTCGTGCGCAAGCGGTCTGCCGTCTGGCCGGCGAATTGTCTCTGTGCCGGGCTGCTTTTGGCGGTGCTGTTGGCGGTCGGAGGAACCGCTGTTCGGGCGCAGAAGACGGCCCACCCCGCCGAGTCTCCCCAGATGCGGCAAGTCCAGCAGGCGCTCACCCTCGCCGCGCACGGCGACAAGCAGGGGGCAATGAATCTTGTCCTCCACTTGCTCGAACAGCATCCGGATTTTGCGCCCGCCATCAAACTGAAAGGCATGCTGCTGGAGCAGGACGGCCGAGCTTCCGAGGCGGCGGCCGCCTATGAAGAGGCTCTAAAGTTCGCGCCGAACGACCCGGATCTCCTGCTGTTAGTAGGCACCTACAAACTGAATGCAGGCGAAAAGGAACAAGCCATCAAGCTGCTCGAGCACTGCATCCGGATTCTTCCCAGCGACGGAGACGCACACTATTATCTTGCCCAGGCCTATCACCTGAATGGGCAGGACGACCTGGCGCTGCGCGCCATCCGGCAGAGCCTGAAGGCCGAGCCCGACAATCCATCGGTGTGGCAAAAGTACGGAGAACTACTGTGCGTCAAGGGAGAATGCGAAGCGGGGCTGCGGTGGCTGCTCAAGGCACAGCGCAAGGATGCTACGCTGCCGCACATTGATTATGACATTGCTGTGACCGACTTAAAATTGATGGACCTTGCCGGAGCCGCGAAGTATGCCGCGCGCGCGGTTGAATCCCAGCCCAACGATGTGCCCGCCCTGCAACTGCTGGCTACCGCGGATGTGAAGCTTGCCAAATGGCAAGAAGCCAAGCAAGCATTTGATCACGTTCTCGCATCGAAGACCGACGACGTGGATTCGTTGTTCGGGCTTGGCCAATGCGAACTGGAACTGAAGAACTATCCGGCCGCTATCGAGAAATTGCAATTGGTGTTAAAGCTAGCTCCCACGCGGCTCCTGGCGCATTACTATCTGTCACGGGCGTATGCCGGAATGGGCAGGACGGCGGAGGCGCAGCACGAGGCCGCGCTGCATCAGTTGATGATGGAACAGATGACCTTCGTCCGTTCCGTGGAGAGAGAAGGAGCCGAAAGTCCCATTCAGGGTCCAGCATTTCAATTGCTGGCAGAGCGTCGCGAAGAGGATGCGTTGCAACTGTATCGGAAACGCTTCCAGGGAACCTCCGCCACTCTAGCGGATGCGTATGTGTTCGTTGGCAAACTGTATCTCGCCATGGGAGAAGAGGAAGATGGCTTGCGCTGTCTTCATCATGCGCTGGAAATTCAGCCCACCGTTCGGGGAGCTCATACTTATGAGGGAATGCTGGCGCTGAAACTGGGCGACCTGAGTGGGGCCGAGAACGAGTTCAAGGCCGAACTCGCAAACGACCCGAGCTATCAAACGGCGATTGCCGAGATGGGCGAGGTCCGCTACCACCAGGAGCGTTGGTCCGATGCCGCGGAACAACTGGCGAAGTCCAGAACCATGACCCCGGAGTTGCTTTACATGCTCTGCGATTCTTACTTCCACATGGGCAAAGTGTCCGATGCTGACTTGACTGCCGAAACGGCGGTGGCTTATGGGAGAAACAGGCCCGAATTCATGAAAGATCTGATCGACCTTCTGCAACGCAACGGGCAAGCGGACCTGGCGCAGCGTTTGTCAGCCAATGTCGCACAGAAATAGAAATCAAAATAACGATAAGCGCAGCTCAGGGCGCGCTCTCGGTCACGGTGAGGATCTGATCTGCTTTGACGTTTTTCAAGACCTGCTTGATGCCGCTTGGCCATGTGAGTTCAATGCTTTCTACGACGCTCGCCGAGCCCAGCCCGAAGTGTACGCGCTTATCGCTCGAAGAGTTGTAGCCAACCGCGGTTGTCGCCTGGTTGTACTGCGTACCCAGAGAAGTTGTTACCTTGACCTTGGTTCCCAGACCGTCGCGGTTCGATTTGACGCCGACCAGTTTCAGAATGATCCAGTGATTTCGGTCGCCGCCGTTCTGGGTACCTGAACGGTTCATCCATATCTCGGGCGGGCCGTTCAGAACCGTCACCACGGCGTCGATTCTGCCGTCGTTGTTCAGGTCGCCAAAGGCCGCGCCGCGATGCGAAGCTGGAACGGCAAACGACGGTCCAGCCTTGGAACTCACGTCCTCGAAGGCCAGGTCGCCTTTATTGCGGAACACTCGATTGGGAAGCGGAAAGGGTCGATGCGCCAGCTCCATGGCATTGTCCAGGATATCGGCGTTGGCGGTGAACAGGTCCTTGTTCCCATCGTTGTCGAAATCGAAAATCCCCACTCCCCAGGCGGTTGAGCGGCTGGTCAGGGCGCTCAGCCCGGCCGTGGCAGTGACGTCCTGAAATTGACCATCCCCAAGATTCTTATAGAGAGGAAAGCCTTCGCCGAACATCGCAGTTTCAAAAATGTCCGGCCTGCCATCGTTGTCGATGTCCCGGAAATCCGCGCCCATGCCGGCGATGGCTTTGCCGAATGCGTTATAGGCGACCCCAGCCAGCAAGGCGACATTGGTAAAGGTTCCATCTCCGTTGTTGTGCAGAAGATAATTCTCGAAGGTATCGTTGGAGACGAAGATATCGGTAAATCCATCGTTGTCATAGTCGGCAAAAGCTACGCCCATCCCTTTGCCAACATACTGGGAAATGTGGGAGGGCTCGGACACGTCGGTAAAAGTGCCGTCGCCATTGTTGCGATAAAGGATGTTCGGCGTTCCCAGAAAATCCACCGGCGAGCAGTAAGCCGGAAGTCCTTGCTGAACACAGAGAGCTGCAGTTTTGATGTTGTAATTGAGGTAGTTCAACACAAAAAGGTCGAGCAGCCCATCGTTGTTGTAATCGAACCACCCCGCGGCTACCGACCATGCCTTGCCGAGCTTGGGGACGAAACCGCCGACTCCCGCCTTCTCGGTCACATCCGTGAAGGTTCCGTCCCCATTGTTATGGAAAAGCTGGTTGCGGTTGACGCCGGTCACGTAGAGATCGACAAATCCATCATTGTCGTAGTCGCCGGCGGCCACTCCCATCGAATAGCCGATGCCCTGCAGGCCGGCTTTTTCGGTTACATCGGTGAAGGTTCCGTCCCCGTTGTTGCGAAAGAGGCGGTTGTAGTAACTGGGATCGCTCTTTTCCAGCGACGGAATGGCCGCACCATTGGTAAAGAAAATATCCAGCAAACCGTCGTTGTTGTAGTCGAAGACGGCTACTCCTCCCACCATGGTTTCAAACGTATAGTGCTGGGGACTGACGCTGTTCTTAAGTTTGAACTTGATCTTCGACTGTTCGATAACGTTCTCAAATTGGATGGCCGCTGCAGCCGGCACCACCTTATTCGCGGACTCTTTGCCAGCAGCCGTTCGGCGGGACTGCGCTGCCTGGGGCTTCGTTGCTTGAGGCGCGGGTCCTGGAACGGGGGTGGCCGGTGGCGCTTGGGCAAGCAGGCTGGAAACGCTCCACAGCAGGCAAAGTGTCAGCTTCGCCGCGAGAACGATTCTGCCCCTTCTGGAAACGGCGCCGGTGATACGCGGGGCGGCCTCCCAGTTGAGATGTGGCAGATGCTGGCGCGGATTTAGCTTCATAGCGATACGGGCAGAGAACTACCTTACTCATTCAGCGAGCAGCTGCAATCCGCCGGCGGCACGTGCGCTTTCAGAAAGTCCGCCACGCGCTTGTACGCGTCAATCTGGTTCTCGACCTTCGCGAAGCCGTGGCCCTCGTTTTCATAGACTTTGTATTCGGCCACGCCGCCGCGCTTCTTGACCGCGTCCACCACCTGCTGTGACTCTTCCTTGGGGCAGCGCGGATCGGTGCCACCCGCCAGCAGGTACAGCGGCGCCTTGATCTTGTCCACGAAGTGGATGGGCGAGCGATCTTCATAGAGCGCCTTGTTCTTCTCAGGATCGCCCATGGTTGCGAGATCGCTCTCGCGCAGCACCGGGTCTTCGTTCTGAATCTCGGTAAACCAGTTCACAAACGGCACAATCGGAATGCCCGCCGCCCACAGCTCTGGGGCCTTGGTGACGCCCATCATCGTCATGTAGCCACCGTAGCTCGCGCCCATCAGGATGAGTTTCTTCGGATCCACATAGCCCGTCTGCTTGATCCAGTCAGCCGCCGCCAGCACGTCCTGCAAATCGCCGCCCCCCATATCGAAAAGATTCGCCAGCTGGAATTCTTTTCCGTATCCCCTCGATCCGCGATAGTTGGGCGCGATCACGATGTAGCCCTGGTTGGCCATGTACTGAACGAAGCGATTAAACGTGTTCATCGTCTGCGACGTAGGACCGCCGTGAACATACACGATCGCCGGGTGTTCGGGATTGTGCGGCAGGTTGTAAGGCATATAGACAAACGCGGAGATCGTCCACTTACCATCCTTGCTGGGATAGTGGACGAGGTGAGGCTCGACCATGTCCTCGGATCGCACGCCGCCCACGAGCGAGTGCGTGAGCTGATGCGATGGCTCGTGTGGTGATGGCTCGTGTGGCACGGGCATTCCCTTCGGCAGGCTCAGGGCAGGCTCTGCCTGCGTGCCTTTGATCTTCGCCTCCTGATCCGCCAGTGTGTAAGCCCACAAATCGCCGGGAGCAGTCGGTCCGGTATGGTAATAAAGCAGCCGCGAATTGTCTCGAGTGAAGGGCGAAGGTCGGCCCGCAACCTGATTCACTCCTTTAGGCAAGGGCAAGGCACGTGCCTTTCCGGATGCGATGTCATACAGGTAAATGTCGGTGTTGCCATCGACGTTCGCGGTGTAGGTCAGAGACTTGCCATCGGGCGAAAAGCTTTCGGCAGAAATCTCCCATTTATCGTGCGTGAGCCAGCGGATTTTCTTGCTCGCGATGTCAAGCAAGCCCACGTTGTCGTAGCCGTCACCGGCATTCGAGGTGATCAGGACACTTTTGCCGTCGGGCGAAATGTCGTTTGCCGAATATGTGCGTTCGCCATCATGCGGCGTCAGCAGCGTGCTTTCGGCGCTCGCCACCTCGACCAGAAACACATTCGAGTCCGTCCCCTTCGCCTGCTCCTGCGTATAGACGATGAACTTACCGTCCGCCGACCAGATAGGCGCAACGTTCATGCGGTCTTTCGCAGTGCCGGTGGTCAGGTGCTGCACCTCGCGCATGACCGTGTCGTAAACGTCAATCTCGAACACGGACGACGTCTTTGGCTTAACCATGTACGCGAGATAGCGCCCGTCAGGCGACCACGTGGGACTTTCTTCCGCGATCTCCCGCGTATTGGTCAGGTTCACGACTTGTCCGGTCTTCGGCGATACCAGAAAAATGTCCCACTGCTCGTCACCGTCGTAATCGGAGATGTAGGCGATCCACTTGCCGTCCGGTGACCAGGTTGGCTGGGTCTGGCGCTGATCGCTCACCGTGAGTTGCGTTGGCCATCCGCCTTCGGGGGGCACCAGCCAAAGATTATTGCGGCCGCTCAGGTTGCTGATGAAGGCGACCGTCTTGCCATCCGGCGACCAGGTCGCGCCTCCCACCTGGCGCGTCATGTAAAGCTTCTCGATGGATAGATTCTTCTCCACCCGAGCGTCGGGCCTGGAGGTGATTTGTTTCGGATCGGTAATGGCCTGAGGTCCAGGCAGAGTCTGGGAGGCGGTCAGAACGCTCATCAGTACGACCATAACAAACAGGCTAAGAATGCGCATGGGGCCTCGAATGGAAGTTTGTTGGCAAGGAAAGTTTAGCAGTGTCGCTCGGGAGCGGGCTGATGAAAAACTCGACCACAGCGTGCGCGTTCGCGCATGGTTCTCAGGACTTGGGGTGGCAGGTGGGCACTCCCCGGCTGTCGTTCGAAACGGCGCATCCGCGCTCCATCACCTGCTGTAACTTACGGCGCGCGCGATGGAGTCGGATCTTCACCGTGGTCAGGGTAACTCCCAGAAGAGCGGCGATCTCCGGTGCGGTGAGCGAGTGAGCTTCGTGCAGCAGAATTACCGCGCGGTACTTGTCGGGCAGGAAATCGAGGCATCTCTGAATGCACGCGCTGGTTTCCTTGCGCTCCGAGACCTCAAGGGGTGAGGGAGACTGCGAAACGGGCGGCTGAACACGGTCCCCACCTTCGTCACTATCCAGCGAAACAAGCGGTTTGCGTTGGCGCAGGCGATCAAGGCACGCGTGCGTGGCGATGCGGTACAGCCAACCGCGAACGGCTTCCGGTTCGCGCAGCAATTCCCCATAACGATAGGCGCGGAGAAACGTATCCTGCGTAAGGTCTTCGGCTTCGGCGGGGTTCTTCACGAGACCGAGGACGTACCGATAGATGGGATCGTGGTAAGTCTCAAACAGCACGCCCGCGTCGACGGTCGCATTTGCCGGAGCCATACGACTATTGAACACTCGGTGGCCCCCGTAAGTCCGTGATGGAAATCACTGCCTTGGCGTCCTCGGCAGTGGACGTCCAGGAGCCGCCGTCTCGTCCCGGCACGACGCTAGCGGCCGCGAGCCGAAGTCATAGACTCGGCGACTTGCTCTTCCGCTGAACTCCGTGGGGCAGCGCTGCGATTGTTTCGCATTGCTTTGGTCCATTCCGCACAGTCGCAAGCTTGTTTAAGCGGGTGCTCTCCCGTTCGCCCGGTCGAGATGTCAAACGGGATGTACAACGCGCAGAACCCGACGATGCCCGTCAGCAGCGCGAGCATCCCGATCGCTGCGAGGATCACCCCAAGCTTAATTGTGCTGCTAAGCAGCAGTAGTCCGCCGAAAAATAGAATTCCTCCCAGGGTTAGGCGCAAAACTCTATCAATACCACCAACATTGCGACGAAACATGGTTCTACCAACTCCTCTCCGATACGCATGTTCATGCCGAACGCGTACCGCTCAGTTGACCTCCACTTCGACTCCCCCGACCCAACTGGAGGCAAGGTTGTAGAGGAGCGCGCCGACCACGGCAGCGATGCCGCCGATGATCCCATATACGATGGGACACAAAATCACGGCGAACAGGCCAATGGCGGGTGCAAAAGGAATATGCGCGTGTGGAGCAAACGAAGTCCCGGTCAGCGCAATCAGACTGCAAAAGACGCCGGCAATCAGACCAACGACGGCGTAAGAAACCAAGCCGATCTTGAACGCGGAACCTGGACCAATACGCTTGAGGACAGCCATATGCGGACCTCTTCCGACTGGTGGTCGGTGCTGTCCCTAAGACGAAAACGGTGGGCAAAAGGATACGGGGATTCCGCGCTACTCGACGGTCACCTGGTAGTCGCGGCCTTCCCAGCGCTCGGCGTTCTTCCAGTAGAACGTGAAGATGATCTGGCGCCCTGCAGGGAGAGCTTCGGTCGGCAGATCGACATGCTGCAGATTCCATCCGCTTTCGGCGGAGTTGCTGTCCTGGCTGGTTTGCCAGTTGTCAAAGCTCCAGTGCAGCAGCGCTGGTTCCATCAACAGCAGCCTTAGTTTCTTTCCGCACGGCATGGTGCGCGGCTTGTTGTTAAAGCGCCAGTTGAAGTATTCGGAGGATAATGTTCTTTTTAAATAGCGTTCTACGATTTGCGGAGGCTGATCGAAAATCTTGCCGTCGACCAGTGACCGCCGCAGCTTGATGTATTCGGAGTGTGCCCACACCAGCGGGCACGCCGATCCCGACGCTTTTCCCGCGGACAATTCTCGTTCCGGAATATCGGTTGTGTCCCAGACTTGTTCGGGAATCAGGCGGCTCGTTCCCGTCGAATTTTCCAGCACGCCCAACAGGACCTCGGCAGAAGCCGTGCGTCCCGCAGCCAGTTCGTAATGGGCGCGCTCACCCGCCAGCAGCGGCCATGGCCGGCCGATGCCGGTGCCGTCGAACGGAGATCCATCCTCGTGTTCTCCGTAGCCATCGCAGTTGTAGCGATACCAGGCCGGACCCTGGGGAAGGTTTACGCGCAGCAGTTCATCGATGATCTTGACCGTGTTCAGCATTCGCGGATCGTCGGGCGCGCGCAAGCCGAAGCGCACCAGAGCCAGGACATCTGGACTGACGATTTCTATCGCGGGGGCATTCGATGTGCTCAGGGCGTGATTCTTAATCGGAACGAATCCCTGCAGGGGCGATGCCGCCCCGTCTTCGTCCGGAGGCGAGATGCGGACGTAGTATCCATCCACGCCGACCTGGCGCGCGAGGTCGCTGTTCATGACGTAGGTCCAGCGTTCGATGTTGTCGTTCCAGGTGTCGGCCATTTGGCGCAGGAATTCCGCGGGCTGCGACTGGCCCATCGACTGCGCGAGATCGGCGGCAACCAACAGAGCAGAGACTTCGGTCGCCAGCGTGAACGGCGAATAACCGCCGTCCTCTTCCCAGCGGTCCTGCTGTGTGACCGGGCCATTGGCCACAATGAAGGCCGCCGCTTTGTGCACCATGGGCCACCAGCGCTCGCTCTCACCGAAACAGCGGGGAGATTCGCGGCGCAGCAGATCGACCAGCAGAATGGGAAAAGCGGTCTCATCCATCTGCGAGCCGCTCCAGTAGGGACGCCCATCCAGCCACATGTTCTGCGCCCAGTGCCCATCGGCTTCCTGGGTGGCCTCGAGGTAATGCAGCACGCGGAGCGCGTCGTCGTGAGCGCCTGCGGCCAGCAACCCACTGGCACTCTCGACCAGATCGCGGGGCCAGATGAGATGGTAGCCGCCGAGGTCTTCGTCGCCTTTGTTGAAGCCCCAGGGAACGGAGAGGCTGGCGATGATTCCGCCCAGGAAATCCTTGGATTCGTGCGTGCGCAGAACCGCCATGCTGGCCCGGTACAAATCTTTCTCCCGCGGCTTCTCATCGAGCTTCTTCAGCGTCCGCTGCCAGTTTTGCCAGTGAAAGACGTAATCTTTGCGGATGGTTTCATAAGCAGTGAGCAGGGAAGAGATGGCTTGCTGACCGGCTTCGGCCCAGATCCCTCCGAAACCGAGCGCGAGGATGAACTCGCCGTTGCAGGAGGCGAGGTCAATTTCAGCGGTCAGCGCGATGTTCCCGTTCTCCGCGCGGTCGTACTCCCACGTCATCTGGAAATGTTGCGAAAGGTCCTGCCAGCCGTCCGATACGCCGGCAAATCCAACGGAGCGTTTCAGCAGCGGAGCGGAGCAGGCCAGAGCGAGCGCGCAAGCATCGCGTTGGGCAAAAAGCATGGCCTTGCCCTTGTACTCGCCCGCCCAGCCCGTATTGCCGTATCCCATATTTGCCAGGTGCGAGGCCAACAGGGCGTAGAGGTGATAATCCCCGAGATTTCCCCGTAACGGCACGAACCGAATTTTCTGCAACACCACGTTTCGCCACGGGTCGGTCAGCACTTCCTTCTCGATCCGGAACCGGCCCTGCATGCAGGTGTTGGTCAGTTCGTAGACGGGCACGCCGGGTTCGATGGGAACGTTCTGGAAGTTGCAATGGCGTTTCTCTTCCGAGAAGAATCCGCGACCGTCGGTGACAATCAAGCCTAAGTCGCGGGTGCAAGCCTGATCCACCCGGGAAAATAAATTTCATTCAGAATGCCGTGGCTCAGCGTGAACCACACCCGGCTGTGGAGGTTCAGCGCGGTGCCTACTCCGGTCTTGGCGCTTGAAGTCCAGCGCGGTTCGATGCCGGGCCAGCCCGGTGCATAACGAAGCTCATTACCATTGCTCAAAGAAGGTCGGCCTCACCGACAAGCAGTTTGCCAGAAGATGAGGGTTTGTGCTCGGTTTCCATCGTAAGGCGAGGGAAGCGCATCTAATTCACCACATGTCAACAGGCCCCCTCATGCGCGCTCGGTTCCGTTTTGGCGATTGCGCCCAGCACATGCAGGTCGCAGCCTTAGCCGCTTTCATCCTGCTGATGACTGTTTCCCCGGCGGTTGCCGATCCGCCTTCGGCGGGGCTCAATAGCGGATTCCGCCGACTCTACGACTTGGATTTTACCGGCGCGCAAAAGGAATTCGAATCGTGGGAGAAACTCAATCCCGAAAATCCCATGGGGCCGGTGAGCGAGGCGGCCGCTGTTCTGTTTTCCGAATTCAACCGGCTTGGGGTGTTGGAAGCGCAATTCTACGAGGACGACTCGATCTTTGCCGCGCGCAAGAAATACGAAGCCGATCCGGAACAGCGCACCCGCTTCCAGCAACACCTCAGCCGTGCGGAAGACCTGGCAAGATCCAGGCTGAACCGGGACGCCCGCGATCTCGACGCGCTGCTGGCGATGACGCTGGCCAACGGCCTGCGCTCCGATTTTGCCGCCCTCATCGAAAAGCGCAATTTGGCGTCGCTGCATTACACCAAAGAGGCAACGGCCTGGGCGCAACAACTGCTTGCTGCCGACCCCACTTGCTACGACGCTCACCTAGCCAGCGGCGTCAGCCGTTACATCGTGGGATCGATGGCAGCTCCGGTGCGCTGGGTACTCCGCCTCGGGGGCGTTTCGGGAGACAAAGCCGGCGGCATTGCCGAACTCCAGACCACTGCTGCCCAAGGCCATCTTCTGGCTCCATTTGCGCGCATCCTGCTGGCCATCGCCTACGTCCGCGAAAAAGAGTTGCCGCAAGCTCGCGAGCTCCTGCTGGCGTTGCAACGGGACTTTCCCGACAATGCACTCTTTGACCGAGAACTAGCGCGGCTCGACAAGAGTGGCCGCTAAGTACTTGGAAAACCAACTGGGTTCATCAGAAATTCACTCCTTTGTAACCTTCCTTTAACAATTCGCTCATACAACAAAACTGCACACCTAAATCAATTAAGCACGAGGAGGACTCGTCTAGTGAAATATCGCATCGCGCTGCTGTTGGCAGGTCTCGCATTGGCGCTGCCGGTTATGGGGCAGACGCAATTGAACGGAGCGGGCGCCACCTTCCCGTATCCCATCTATTCCAAGTGGTTCAGCGATTACAACAAGCTGCACCCGGACGTGCAGATCAACTACCAGTCGATCGGCAGCGGTGGCGGCATTCGCCAGGTTTTGAATGGCACCGTCGATTTCGGAGCCAGCGATGGCCCCATGTCGGACGAGCAATTGAAGGAAGCAAAGACGAAGATCCTGCATATTCCGACCGTCATGGGTGCGGTCGTACCCGCCTACAACGTCTCCGGCGTCAGCGGCGAGATCAAGTTCACGCCTGACGTTCTGGCCGACATCTTTCTTGGCAAGATCACCAACTGGAACAGTCCGGCAATCGCCAAGGCCAATCCGGGCGTCAAATTCCCCGACCAGGCAATCGTCGTCGTCCACCGCTCCGACGGCAGCGGCACGACCTTCATCTTCACCGATTACCTGTCCAAGGTGAGCAAGGATTGGGAAGGGACGGTCGGCAAAGGGACATCCGTGAAATGGCCCATCGGATTAGGTGGCAAGGGAAACGAGGGAGTCGCCGGACAGGTCCGCCAGATTCAAGGTTCGATCGGATATGTCGAGCTCATCTATGCGGCGCAAAACAACATAACTTACGGATCGATGAAGAACGCAGCCGGCAATTTCGTGAAGGCAACGCTCGACGGCGTTACGGAAGCGGCTGCATCGGCGCCCAAAATGCCTGCCGATTTTCGCGTTTCCATCACGAATGCTCCGGGAAAGACTGCCTACCCCATTTCCAGCTTTACCTGGCTATTGGTTCCGACCCAGTCTAAGGATGCAAAGAAGGGGCAGATTCTGGCTGACTTTCTGAACTGGATGGTGACCGACGGACAGAAGTCCGCTGCCCAACTGAGCTACGCGCCACTGCCAGACAGTGTAGTCGAGAAGGTAAAAGCAGCCATCAAGCAGGTCCACTAAGCGAGTTCCAAGGCCTGTGCAGTTTTGCCTTCCGGGGAGGTGCGCCCAAACCGGAAGGCAAACTTTTGTCCTCCTGCAGTTTGAGCAGCCGGCGGCCTGTATGCCATCGCCCAGCTGAACTTCTTGTTGCTTCCCGGCAAGAACGCGGCAAAGAAGAAGAGTAGACAAGCCCGCGATCAAGTGAACCCACTCCACCGGCGATAGAACCCTCCAGCAGTTTGACCTCCGTGGCGAAAAGTATGGCCGTCCCGGGAGGCAAACTTTTGCGCACATGGCCCGCGACCGGCCCGGGCCCGGTCCAAGGGCGCTGAGAATTCAGGTTTTCGGGCCGTTTTGGGGACAGGAGAACTGGCAAGGGAATTGCTTCATATAGACAAGTTAGTCTAGTAGTATTATAGGCATTATAGCGACCAGCCGGCCAGTCAGCCGGCGGCGCGGATCTTGGCAAAGGAGAAAAAATGAAAGCGGTTATAAGACTAGGCGTCATCCTGCTAGTGGCGTCCATGCTGCAGGCGCAGCCGGCCACACCCAGCAAGAAAAAGGTGAGCCTGCCCGTGAACCCGGATGTGCAAGCGTTAAAAGACGCGGTGGCGGCGCAACAGGAGCAAATCAAGGCCCTGTCGGAACAGTTGCAGCAGACCAACCAGCAACTGCAGCAGACTAACCAGCAGTTCCAGCAAACACAACAGCAACTGCAGCAGGCGGTGGCGGACGCGCAACAGAAGGCAAACGCGGTGGCAGCATCGTCCGCCCCGAAGGACTCCATCGACAAGCTCAACTCGGAGTATGCCGATGTGCAAACCGCGCTGGCCAACAATGCGCTTACCGTGCAGGAGCAGCAGAAGCGCTTCTCCGGCCTCGAAGATACCCTGGGCCGCTTTCGCTGGACCGGCGATATGCGGGTGCGCGGCGAGAGCTACTTCCAGAAGTACAGCGGATGCACGCTCTGTAATGATCGCAACCGCGCTCGTATCCGTGTCCGGTTCGGATTCGAGGGCAAGCTGAACGAAGACTTCAACGCCGGGATTGCACTGGCATCGGGAACGCTGGGCGATCCCACCACCACCAACGAGACCCTGACCAACAACTTCGATCGCAAGACGATTGGAATCGATCGTGGCTACATCACTTACAACCCAGTCGCTGCCAAGTGGTTCTCAGCGACCGCCGGCAAATTCGCCTACACCTGGGCTCGCACATCTATAACCTTCGACCCGGACATCAACCCGGAAGGTTTCGTCGAGAAGTTCTCGAAGGATTTCGAGAAAGTGCCCGTGGTCAAGAACCTCAACGTGCAGTTCATCCAGTTGCTCTACAACGAAGTCGCCGGCACCAGCACCAAGTCCCTGGGAATCTATGGTGCCGGCCATGATTCGTTCGCGGTGGGCGGGTCCGTTGGCGGCCGTCTGCAGCCTTTGAGTTTTTGGACGCTGACACCGTCGTTCACCATCCTGAACTTCCGCGGTGCGGACTCGCTCTTGAATTCGAGCGCGTTCGCCGTGGGCGCCACCAGCCTGGGTGGCACGACCGCCAAGATCAGTGGGACGGCGTACTCGGTCACCGTCGCGGGTACCGGCGAAGGTCCGGGTTGCGCTACCATCGCGGGTGGAACGACCGCTGCGCAACCGGCCAGCGCCACGCTGGTGGGTGGATGCGCGTTCGCCGCCAACGGCATGACGAACTCCACCTACATCGATGCCAACGGCAACGCGCACTTCCTGTCGCGATTCCTTTATGCCGACCTGATCCTGAACAACCAGTTCAAGACCGGGAGGCCCCGCCTACCCATCAACTTGTTGCTGGAATTTGAAGACAACCTGAACGCCGCAGCTCATCCGTATGACTACAGCTTTAGCGGTGTGCAGGGCAGTTCCGGGCCCAATACTTCTCTCGGCAGCCAGTCGAAGGCTTACATGGCGGACATCAGCGTCGGCCAGCAAAAGAAAAAGAATGATTTCCAGGTGGGATACGCGTTCGAGCGGGAAGAGCAGGACGCGGCGATTGCGTCCTGGGGTGAGAGCGATCAGCGCGCTCCCACCAACATTCTGCAGCACCGCTTCTACGGCCTGTGGCGCGTTGCTCCCAACACCACCGCGGCCTTCACTTGGTGGCACGGCCGCACTTTGGATCCCTACCTCGAGAACGCCGCTCTGGCTGCCGGGATGAAGGTTTCGACCACCCCGGGAACGGGCGTGCTGGTGCCGGGTTCCGGTGCAACGGAACCTTGGCTCAACCGCCTGCAATTTGACTTGATCTACACCTTCTAATCGCCACTCCCCATGCGATTTGAGGTGTTGACCAAAGGGCGCCGGCAGCACGCGGCGCCCTTTTGCTATGCGCTTTTGAGCTACAAGCCACGAAGAAACCCCAGAACATCCGCCTGCTTGCTGGTGGAGCGCCGGGCGTCCCCGCCCGGCTGGACAGGCGAGACGCCCGTCCCTCCACCGTATGCCCGCGACATCTGTTTGCCCATAGCTCGCGGCCATCTTGATATACTATTGCGGGTTGGAATGCCTTATAGGATCTTGGTTGCGCTGGCATTGTTCCTGGGTCCGGCAACGCGCTCCTTTGCGGTCGAAGGTGGTTACCTGGCGCTCACGATCGTCCGGGCCGAGCAGAAAACAAGGGATCGGGTCGTAGCCTACATAGTGAATACCCCCATCTACCAGGAAGATCCGTACTTCGAAGTTGCGGTTCGGGCGGGCGAAACCGTAATCGTGGGGGAACGCGAGCCCGCTAACAGACGGGAAATGTTGCCGGAGTATTGGAAGTCCGGTGCGGCAGTTCAGGGTCGCGTGGACAAGCACCATTTATTCTTACGCCGGCCCAACGGGACCGAAGTGCGGTTCATCATCACCCGGCGCGCGAAAACACCTCGCGACTAGCATTACACGTTTCGTCTTGACGATATGGTTCGACAAACTCTGAGCAATCGGCCGCCCCTCTTCAATCGCGAAGCATCGTGGCTGAAATTTAATTGGCGAGTGCTCGAAGAAGCCGGGGACCTCCGTAACCCGCTGCTCGAACGCGTGAAATTCCTGGCCATCACCGCCAGCAATCTGGACGAATTTTTTGAGGTCCGGGTGGGTGGCCTGCTGCAACAACTCGAAGACGGCCACAACTCCACTACGGCCGACGGGCTCACCATGGTGGAGGAGCGGGAACTGATCAAAGACGCGACGCACGAGTTCGTCGAAGAACAATACTCATGCTGGAACGAGCGCCTGCGCCCGGAACTGACGGAGCAGGGAATTCGCGTCCTCGGTATTGAACAACTGGATGAGGCGGCATTGGCGTTCGTGGACGACTACTGCGAGCGGGAGCTCGATCCGCTGCTCACCCCGGTGACGGTGGATCCTTCGCATCCCTTTCCTCGTGTGATCAACAAGGCGCTGTGCGTGGGGTTGTTGCTGCGCCGCCGCCGCCGTTCCTCGCTGACCTATACCGGAGTTGTCACCGTTCCGCGCGCGCTGCCGCGACTGGTTCGCCTCCCCTCCCAGGGAACCATCGATTTCATTTTTCTTGCCGACCTGGTTGTCCACCATGCAGTGCGCATGTATCAGGGCTACGACATCGTTTCCTCCGCCGCCTTCCGCGTTACCCGCAACAGCAACCTCTATTTGCAGGAGGAAGAATCGCGCAGCCTGCTGGAATCGGTGCGCGCGGAATTGCACAACCGGCGCAAGGGCGACGCGGTGCGGATGGAGATCGAGTCCGAGGCTGACCCCGAGATCATCGAGCGCCTGGGCACGGTATTCGAACTTGAGCCCTGGCAGATTTTCCCAGTCAACGGTCCGGTGAATCTTTCCCGCCTCTTCAATATTTACGACGCCGCCGCGCGCCCCGACCTCAAGTACCGCCCCTATGTGCCGCGGGAGCTGCGCCTGACCGCGAAGTCTCATGATCTTTTTGAAGAAATTCGGCGCCATGACATCCTGCTGCACCATCCCTACGATTCTTACGATGCGGTACTGTCGTTCATTCAGTCGGCCGCCGAAGACGAGCGCGTGCTCTCCATCAAACAGACGCTGTACCGGACCGGGGAACATTCGCAGGTGGTTCAGGCGCTGATGGCGGCTGCGGCACACAAGGAAGTGACTGCCGTCGTGGAGCTGAAAGCGCGCTTCGATGAGGCGCCGAACATTCGCTGGGCGCGCGATATGGAAGATGCCGGCGTGCAGGTTTTCCACGGGCTGGTTGGTCTGAAGACGCATTGCAAGCTTTCTCTGCTGGTGCGCCGCGATCCCGATGGCGTAACCCGGCAGTACGCGCACCTGGGCACCGGAAACTACAACGCCACCACCGCCCGCATCTACACCGATCTCAGCTTGCTCACCGCCGACCCGGAAATTACCAGCGCGGTGCACGATGTTTTCAGTTTCCTGACTGCCTACGCCGAGCACCCCAGCTACGCCCCGCTGCTGGTAGCGCCTCTGGATTTAGCCGAAAAGTGCCTGATTCTGATTGAGCGTGAGGCCGAGCATGCCCGCATGGGGCGTCCCGCGCGCATGATTTGCAAGATGAACGCCCTTCTCGACAAGAATATTGTCCAGGCGCTGTATCGTGCTTCGCAGGCGGGAGTGGACATTGAGCTGCTTGTGCGCGGTATGTGCGCGCTGCGGCCGGGCATTCGTGGCCTCAGTGACCGCATCCGCGTGCGCAGCATCGTGGGCCGGTTCCTGGAGCACAGCCGCATCTTTTACTTCGAGAACGGCGGCGAGCCTGAAGTCTACATCGGCAGCGCCGACTGGATGCACCGCAATCTGCACGAGCGCGTCGAAGTTCTGTTCCCGCTGAAGAACCCGCTGCTGCGCGACCGCGTGGTGCATGAGATTCTGGCCGCCTACCTCGCCGACAATGTGAAAGTAAGATTTCTGCAAAAGGACGGCAGCTACCTGCGCCCATGGCAATCGCTGCACGGACGCAGCAAGCGGCCGCCCCGCGGCTCGGCCGTCTTCAGTTCCCAGGATTTTCTCGTCGGGCTGGCGGAAGGCACCAAAACACCCGAGGAGATTCCAGTTACCGTCCCCCGGCACCCCTCGCGAGCCTTGGCGGGACGAGCCTTGGTCGGACGAACTACGATAGGAAAGGAATAATCACTCTGAAATGTTTCTCTATTTCTTGCGCCACGCCAGTGCCGGGCAACAGTTGAGCACGGCGAAAAAGGACGAAAAGCGTGGCCTCGATAAAGACGGCATCGAGCAATGCGGATATGTCGGCCGCGCCTTGGCCGCGCTGGGCGTGCAGGTGGAAATTATCGTCTCCAGCCCGCTCAAACGATCCACGCAAACCGCGGCGCTGGTGGGAAACGAAATGGGGCACGAAGGCAAGCTGGTGATGGAGAACGCGCTCCGTCCAGAGGCGAGCTTCACGGATTTTCAGAAGATGCTGGAAAAGTACGCCCGCCAGGACTCCATCCTGCTGGTGGGGCATAACCCGAACCTGAGCGAATTCCTGGGACGCGTGATCTGCGACAGCGGATGCGAAGCCGTGGTGGAACTCAAGAAAGGGGCCGTGGCCAAGGTCGAAATGCGTCGCAACTCAGGCTCTCTGAGCTGGTGCATCACGCCCCGCATTTTGCGCGCGCTTCACGCCGCGGCTACGGAAAGCTCGCGGCCGAAAACTTCGCGGAAGTAAGCCCGGTCCTTCTCAATTGACCATACCTCCAGGTCCACGCTCGCCTTTCCGCGTGGAGTCAGCTTCATAGTGACCTTCCCGCTGCGCGCTGACACTGTAACCTTCCCCACCGACTGACTCCTCCCCATATTCAAGGCTCGCGCGATGCGGAGCAGTAGCGACGCTTTCTCCACATTCTCCTGCTCCTCGGGGCTTAAGCTACTCATCGGGCCATCTCCCGGCGTGGGGCGCGACTTTCCCAGGTAGCGTGCTATCGAGCCAATGATCCGCCGCTGCTGTGGGGTGTATCCCAAAATTTCCGAGTTCGCGATGATGTAATAGGTGTGACGGTGGTGTCCGTTACGATTCACGTAGTCGCCCACCTCATAGAGCATGGCTGCGGCCGAAAGCCATTCGCGATACTCTGCCGGAAGCTGGTGGACCGATTTCAACGAAGAAAACAACAACAGAGCCGCGTCGCGTACGTGCAACGCGTGATGCAGGTCGACCCGGTAATGATCGACGGCACGCTTGATCGACTCCCACCGCTCCGATTCAATCGCCCGCCCCGATCTCGTGCTGCGATCATAGTCCGCCGCCATTTGGGCGAGGATGCCGTCGCGCAGTCCCAGCGCCGAGTAGCGAAAACCGGCGAGGTGGCAGCGCTCCAGCAATTCGGCATACACAACTGCGCCGGCGCAGATAATTTCAGCGCGGCGCGGACCGATTCCGGGGACCTTCCGCCGCTGCTCCAACGTCATGCGCGCGATCTGTCGGGCAATACGGCTTATCATTTCGCGGGTAGCGTAAGTCGCCGGCCGGCTCTTCCTGGAACGTGACAGGTGGCTGGCGACGCCCACCAGCGCGGCCGCAGTGCCGGAGGTGGCGATTACAGCGCCCACGCGCGCCGACTTGACGCGGTCTTGAATGCGTGCAATTTCCCTCGCCACAAATCCCTGGAGCCGCGTCAGTTCGCTCTTGCGCGGCGGATCGTGCTTGAGGAATTCACCCGTCAGCCGCACCGCCCCGAGCGACAAGCTCACCGTATCTCGAAGCTGTCCTTCGCGCGAAAGCGTGAGTTCGCAGCTGCCGCCGCCGAGGTCCACCAGCAGAAGGCTGTGCGCATCCAGGCGGCCGGCGGAGACAATGCCGAGGTGAATGAGGCGGGCTTCCTCCAGTCCCGAGATGATCTCGATCATCCAGCCTGTCGTGGAGCGCACCCACTCCAGAAATGCGCGCGAATTGCGGGCATCGCGCAGCGCCGCGGTGGCCACCACCCTCACGGAATCCGCGCAGCATTCCTGCATGGCGCGATGGAATCGCCGCAACACCTGCACCGTTTCCGACATGGCCTGGGGCGAAAGTAGTCCGCCACTGAACACGCCATCTCCCAAGCGAGTGACTTCGCGGTCTTCGTGGATTGCTTTCAGCCGCCCCGCTTGCAGGCGCGAAATCTTCAGACGAACCGAGTTTGAGCCGATGTCGATAGCGGCGAAGGTGGGCATAGAGGTAACGAACAGTCATCTCACAACCGACCCGCGTCGCGCAAGGTCAGCTTCGGGCTCGTTGCCCGCCGCTACAGCTGCAACCCGGAATCAGCCTGCTGCCGAAAATGAGCCACACAGCACGGTAGTGTCTGAAATGTGCAACTGGGATACTTTTCAGGCACTACCCAACCCACTTTTTAACCGATCTGTAACAACCGTCTGTTACCCTCAACCGGAATGTCTAACCAAGCCCTGCCCCGGCCGCGTTTCAACGCTCCCGAACCGGAGCGGGAGTCGAAGGCCAACCTGAAAGTAGAAGCCAGAACGGCGCCGCTGTTGCAGGGGAAGGTCAGCGAAGTTCCCGACGCTTTGTTTGGCGGGGCGATGCGCCTTTGCGGCTTGGCAGTGGTTGCGCTGCTGGGCTTGATTGTTTACCAACTGGTTGTGGGCTCCACGCTCTCGTGGCACGCTTTTGGCTGGAAGTTCTTTGCTCAATCGGACTGGAATCCGGTGTCCGATCAGTACGGCGCATTGCCGTTCATCTACGGCACGGTTGTGTCTTCGCTGCTGGCGCTGGTCATCGCTATCCCCTTGTCTCTTGGCGTGGCTGTGTTCATTACCGAGATGTGCCCCATCTGGTTGCGGGGAATTCTTTCTTTTACCACCGAGTTGCTGGCCGCTATTCCCAGCGTGGTCTACGGACTGTGGGCAATCTTCATTCTGGTCCCGGTACTGCGTGCATATGTTCAGCCGTTTCTGGCTACGACGTTCGGCTGGACGGGCCTGTTCAGTGGGCCTCCCTACGGCATCGGGATGTTGGCTGCGGGCGTGATTCTGGCCATTATGATCATTCCCATCATCTCGTCCATCACGCGGGAGGTGCTCACCGTGGTTCCTCAGCATCAGCGGGAAGGTGTGCTGGCGCTGGGTGCGACGCGCTGGGAAATGATCCGCATGGGCGTGCTGCGCAATGCGCGGGCCGGGATCGTGGGCGCCATCATTTTGGGCCTGGGCCGCGCACTCGGCGAAACCATGGCGGTCACCATGGTGATTGGCAACCGTCCGGAAATTGCCAAGTCACTCTTTGCTCCGGGATACACCATGGCCAGCGTGCTGGCCAACGAATTCACCGAAGCGACTGGCGATCTCTATCTCTCTGCATTGATCGAGATCGGCTTGGCGCTGTTCTTTGTCACCATTGTGGTCAACGCGCTGGCACGGCTCATGGTGTGGAGCGTTACTCGAGGCCAACCGTCAAGAAGCATTGCTTAACACGAAATTGACTGACACGAACTCCAATTCGGCAGCGGTACCGGTTACGCCCATCAGTTTGCGGCGGCGCTTGGTGGACCATCTGATGACCTTCCTCTCCGTGCTCACGGTTCTGCTGGTGCTTCTGCCCCTCTTTGCCATCTTTGCCTATCTCGTGTATAAGGGCATCGGTTCCATCAATCTTGCCTTCCTGACCCAGACCCCGAAGCCGGTGGGTGAACCTGGCGGGGGCATGGCGAACGCTATCGTTGGCTCCATGGTCATTCTTGCCATCGCCAGTCTGCTCGGTGTGCCGCTCGGCATTGGCGCGGGCATCTTTCTCTCCGAGTACGGGCGCAACCGCTATGGCGACATCGTGCGCTTTATCTCCGATGTTCTGAACGGCGTGCCCTCGATCGTGATTGGCATCGTGGCTTACGGGCTGGTCGTGATGCGTCAGAAACACTTCTCGGCGCTGGCCGGCGGCGTTGCCCTGGCCATCATGATGGTTCCGACCATCGCGCGCACTACCGAGCAGATGCTGCTCCTGGTGCCGCAGGCGATCCGCGAAGCCGCCTATGGTCTGGGCGTTTCCCGCTGGCGCACCACGCTCTCGATTACGCTGCGCACGGCAACCTCGGGAGTCATCACCGGCGTCATGCTGGCTTTTGCCCGTGTCGCCGGAGAAACTGCGCCGCTGCTGTTCACCGCCTTTGGAAACCAGTTCTGGAATTGGAAGTCGGACCAGCCGACCGCTGCCCTGTCTCTGCAAATTTTCACCTATGCCATCTCACCTTTCGATGAGTGGCACCGGCAGGCATGGGCGGGCGCGCTGGTCTTGATTATCCTGATCGTCGGCGCCGTCGCCGCGGTCCGCATTGCTGTACGGCACGGAACGTTAGCAGGAGCATAACCGACGATGGTGAGCGTAAGTTTTGTACCAAGGTATGCCTTCAAGCATACCGCAATTCGTGTGAGACGACCGCCTTTAGGCGCTGGCTTGAGCGCTGGAGTTCCAGCCCCTAAAGGGGTGTCCCATTTTGAAGAAGTTACGGCATCGCTGAAGCGATGCCCTGATACGAATCTCACTTGCACCACGGGCTGCTAACCAGATCAGGAGCTAAAGGATTTATGGGCGTCGGAATTACAGTCGAGCATCTGAATGCGTTCTATGCGAAGACGCAGGCCTTGTTCGATGTCAACATCACCGTGCTAGCCAACCACGCGACCGCACTCATTGGCCCTTCAGGTTGCGGGAAATCCACGTTTATTCGCTGTCTGAACCGCATGCACGAAACCATTCCCGAAGCGCGAGTCGAGGGCACCGTACGGATCGGCGACCTCAGCGTTTATAACGGAACCTCGGCCACGCAACTGCGCCGCCGCGTGGGCATGGTGTTTCAGAAAGCGAATCCGTTTCCCACCATGTCCATCTACGACAACGTGGCCGCCGGGCTCAAGTTGAACGGTTATAGCAACCGCAAGAAATTGGATGAGGTTGTCCAGAAATCCCTGCACCACTCCGCGCTGTGGGACGAAGTAAAAGATCATCTCCACAAAAAATCCGGCGCCAGTCTCTCGGGAGGCCAGCAGCAGCGCCTGTGCATTGCCCGCGCCCTCGCCGTCCAACCGGAGGTTCTGCTGATGGATGAACCCTGCTCGGCGCTCGACCCGATCTCCACCGGCAAGATCGAAGAACTGATTTTTCAATTAAAAGAGCAATACACCATCGTGATTGTGACGCATAATATGCAACAGGCTGCCCGGGTAGCCGAGTTCACCGGGTTTTTCCTGCTGGGCAAGATGATTGAGTTCGATAAAACGGAAAAGATATTTACCAATCCCTCCGACAAACGGACGGAAGACTACGTCACAGGCAGGTTCGGATGATGCGCACGCGCTTTCAACAGCAAATGGAAGATCTCCGCGAGAAACTGCTCCGCATGGGCGGTCTCGCGGAACTGGCGGTTGATCGCGCCACTCAGGCCTATACGCAACGGGATCTTTCTCGCTGCCAGCTGGTCCTCGAAAACGAGAGCCACATCAACGCGGCCGAGCGCGAGATCGATGAAATGGCCTTCGACATCCTCGCCACCCAGCAACCAGCGGCCGTGGACCTGCGCTTCATTCTCGCGGTGACCAAGATCAACGCCGATCTCGAGCGCGTGGGCGATCAGGCGGTGAACATCGCCGAGCGCGTCATGGACCTGATTGAATTGCCGGCCGTCGAGTTGCCGGTCGACATCGCGCGCATGGCCACCGCCGTCAGCGCCATGGTGCGGCGCGCCTTGGAGGCGTTCGTCGAAGGCAAAGCCGAACTGGCCCAGGCCGTCCTCGAAATGGATCATGTCGTGGACCGGATGCGCGACGAAGCTTTTATTATGCTCGTGCGAAAGATGAATGAAGAGCCGCAAACGACTCAACAGGCACTCGATGCACTCTTGGTGGCGCGCAATCTCGAACGCGTCGCCGACCATGCCACCAACATTGCCGAGGATGTCATCTTCTGGGTTCTGGGAGCCGATGTCCGCCATCATGCCCAGGCGGCATCCGCCGCTCCACGTCCGGAAGGACGCGAGCAATAGGTCGTGTGGGGACGGGGCTTCGCCCCGTCCAAGCGGGGCGAAGCCCCGCTTCCACACCTTCCTGCACCACACATCCGGCCTGCGATACACTAATCGAACCGCATGAGCCAGAGAATCCGAGTTTTTGCCACCTGCGACATCGGAGACGCCCTTAACATTCTTCGCGACAAAGGATACGACCTGGAAGTCTATCCCCAGCCCGAAGCTCCGCCGAAGAGCTTGATCATCGAAAAAGTGAAGTCTGGCGTGGATGGCCTGATCACCACCCTGCGCGATACGATTGACGCTGAGGTCTTCGCCGCCGGAGCGGGCACGCTCAAAGTGGTCGCGCAGTACGCCGTCGGATTTGACAACATCAACCGCGCCGATGCCAACCAGTACAAGGTCCCGTTCACGCATACTGCCGACGTCCTCACCGAAGCGACTGCGGAGTATACCTTCTTCCTGATGGGTGCGCTCGCCCGCAAACTCTGGCCCGCCGAACATCTAACGCGCGAAAATCGCTGGGGATATTGGCATCCCTACCTTCCTTTTCTAGGCGACGAAGTCACGGGGAAAACCGTAGCGGTAATTGGCACCGGGCGCATCGGCCTCGCCTTCATCAAAAAATGTGCTGGGTTTGACATGAACATCCTGTGCTTTGATCCGGCCTATGAGAACCACGATTACATAAGGGCAATACAAGAGGTGAAGGACCTTCGCTTCCGGCACGGTATCAGCCGCGAGAGGGCCACAATTCGCTACACCACGCTGCACGAGGCCTTGAGCGCCGCGGACTTCATCAGCCTGCATGTTCCGCTGCTGCGCGAGGGCGAGAGCAGCACGCCGACCTATCACCTGATCAACGAAACCACGCTGCGCATGATGAAGCCCAACGCTATGATCGTTAACACCTCGCGCGGTCCGGTGGTGGACGAGACGGCCCTGGCGCACGCTTTGCGTGAGAACTGGATCGCCGGCGCCGCTCTTGATGTTTATGAGGAAGAGCCGCTGCCCGCCGATTCGCCGCTGCGCGATCCCGCCATCGCCGACCGCTGCCGCCTTCTGCCCCACTTCGCCAGCGCCGCCCGTATCACCCGCCTGTCCTCTGATCCTAATAAAGGCATGGCCGGACGCTGCGTGCAGGGACTGAGGGACGTGCTGGAAGGGAACTACGGCGGCGACATCAGCAAGATGCCGTATGTGGTGAACAAAGAGGCGTTCGCAAAGTAAGGATTAGGTTGTGTGGGGACGGGCGCCCCGGCCGTCCAAGCGGAGCGAAGCTCCGTAGTCTTACGTTATCCCGCGTCTCAACTGTGAGATGCACAGCACTCGGTTATCACCAGCAATTGACGGTCGCCATATTTCCCGGCAGGGCCATGGCAGTGCAGTTAAGGTGGAGTTCCTGTGGCGGAGGTGGAGGCATGAACGAAGGAACCGTGATGACTGTTGGGCGCGAAGCAAGATTGTTCGCCACGCCCAACAGGGTGTTGTATTGGTTGACCAAAGAGTTGTAGTCGCTTACGAGCGCCTTATACTTGATCCAGCCCTGGTCCAATGCCGCGTCATACGCTTGGTACCAAGTACTCTGGTCCAGAATAAACGCTGCCAACTGCGTGGTTTCGGATTGCATGAGGCAGTCGTACGCCTGCTTCTCCAAGTCCTCAAGCTGCGATTTTCCCATTCGGGCGAAATCCTTGCTGCCCATCTCTGTCGTCGCGTTTACCCTTTGGATATTCTGAATTTTTTCGCGTATCTCTCGTACGCAAACGACAGTCTTTGAAGCCGCCTGCGCCTCGTTGGCTTGTTTGGTGGCCGCGTCCCAGCCGGAGTAAAATCCCTCGTACCATCTGGCCTCTCCGAGAATAAGCGCTGTCTTTCTCAGGGTTATACCTGGTTGCAAAAGCGGAATACAATTGAGCGCCCGGTTCTTCAAGTCCACGAGCTGCGGGTGTCCCATTTCAGCTAGGTAGTTTTCGTTTGCTTCGCTTTTCTGGTACTCATCGTTCATCTCTCGCGCGCAAACGGCGGCCGGCCGCATGTCAAGGGCTGTCGAGGCTTTAGCTCGGGATTTTAGCACCGCCCCTTTTTGGACAGATTGCGGAACGGGCGTAACTTCTGATGGGTTAATCGTAACAACATTGGCACTTTGGGATCTGCTCTCGTCCGCCGGTTTCGGTGTCGGTTGTTGCTGACCGACCGAAGCCGCCGCAAGAGCGATGATGAACATCACCATGCGTGTCATAAGAATCCTCTTTCGCGTAGTCCTAGCTGCGGGCCGGAGGATAAAAGGGAGGCGTTTAGAATCGAATCCCACCCTTGGACACCTCAGAAACCTCTTGTCTCGATAGGAGCCGATCTGACTCAAGCCAAGCCACGATTCTTGTGTACTCCGGCTTTGCGCTCAATCGCCATCCGGATGTTGTTAGTTCGGCCTTTTCATATCCAATGTCATGGGAGTCCGTTGCCATTCCCTGTACGACAAGGACCCAGATTTCGGTACCTTTCGCTGGCTCACGCTCGCAGAGGCTTACCCAACACGGCTCCATCGTTCCCTCGAACCCGTCTTCAGGAAATAGCTCATTGAGTGTCACCGACCCGAGGGGCCGCTGCTGTGATCGCTGTCACCGTCTGAATGTGAGGATTTGTGACCGGCGTGTGGCAGTTAGATCTGCACCACCGACAGGCCGGGAACGAGCTTGAAGTGGCGGAGATTACCCGTGGCCACGGCATAACCCAGTTCTACGGCGGTCACGCCGATCAACAGATCGGAGAGCGGAAGACGAACGCCTTTGGCCTGGTTCTCGCCATCGATTTGCCCGGTGCGAAGAGCAACCGACACAGTGACCGGATGGATGGGCAGCGCTGTGAGCAATTCCTGGATGAACTCTTGGCGCTTCGCTTTTCGCTGCGTCGTATCGGCGCGGGCGGCACCGTGGGCCAGTTCGACCAGAGTGACGACCGAGATGGCGATCTCGGTATTTCCCAGATGGCTGGAAATGGCAGAAAGCATCTGCCGTGCATTCTGCCCCTGACGCTCGGCTGCGATCAGTACGCTGGAGTCGAGGATCACTCCCATGCCGGCGGCTCTAGCGGCTCGCAGTGGCTTTCGACAGCCGCCTCTACATCTTTGGCGAAGTCCGCATCCATGATCGCCGTCGAGTTCTCCGGCAACAGCGCGATGCACTCGGAGATGGAACGGCGCGGCGGAACTGGCGCGTGGATCACCGCGACCGGCAGCTTGCCGCTCTCGATCACGACTTCCGCGCCCGCGCGCACGCGCGCCAGCAACCCAGAGAAGTTGCTGGCAGCTTCCGCTTCTGAGATGTGGATCACATGGTCAGCCATGGCCCGATTATAACGTCATTCCTCGCCTTCTTCCCCGGAATCAACTCTGGGGTTACCTAGCTTCCAAAACTTCTGGCCGACCGTCTCACCTGCTGCTCTCGCCATTCGCTAACGCCACGATTTGCATTGCGGGCCGGGTTCGTAGAAAATGCCACTTCGCTTAGCGAAATATTATTGCGAATGAATTGACCGGAGGAAAAATGAATCTGCGTCGTGTAGTTCGGTTGGCGGTGTTGTGGGCAGTCCCGGTGCTGGCGTGGGCGCAGCAGCCGGCGGACATGAAGCCGGTGACGGACCAGTTGGCTGCTTCGATTTACAACGGGCCGTCGATGGCGACTTTAGGAGAGATGACGGACGGCATTGGCGGGCGATTGACGGGCTCTCCGGCGTACGTCCGCTCCACCGAATGGGCAGCGGCAAAGTTCCGGAGTTACGGGATCGAGAATGTTCGGCTCGAACCGTTCACGATTCCAGCAGGCTGGCAGCGAGGGACGGCGAGCGGCGCAATGCTGTCGCCTCTGTCGCGTCCGCTGTATGTGGCATCGTTGGGGTGGGCGCCGTCGACGCCCGCGGGCGGAGTGCGCGGCTCGGTCGTGGTGGTTGCGGACGTGGCGCCTGACGTTTTGCGATCCCGCGCGGCCGAACTGAAGGGGAAGATTGTTCTTCTCGACACGGCCAAGATTTACGCAGAAGGCTACGGGAAAGCTTTGCCGAAGCTGGAGGCGGCCTATGCCGCGTTTCAGAAGGCGGGCGTGCTGGCGGTGGTCATGTCCGATCGCGAAAAGAGCAACGTCTTGAACGCGCACGATGGTCTCTGGGGCGCGAAGTTGGTTCCGCTGCCGATGGCCCAGCTAGGCATGGAGAATGCGAAGCTCATTCAGCGCGAACTGGAGCGCGGGCCGGTTAATGTCCAATTGATCATCGAGAACAAGATGTCGGGAGAGACGACGGTCAACAACGTGGTAGCCGAGATTCGGGGAAGCGAGCGGCCCGACGAGTGGATCCTGATCGGCGCGCACCTCGACTCGTGGGACTTCGGTACCGGAGCGCAGGACAACGGCACCGGTGCCACCAGCGTCCTCGAAGTCGGACGCGCCCTGATGGCGCTGGGCAAAGCGCCGCGGCGCAGCATCCGGCTGGCGCTTTGGGGCGGAGAAGAACAGGGCTTGCTCGGATCGTATGCCTACACGCAGGCCCACAAGAGCGAGTTGAACAAGTGCGTAGCCGTTCTGAACACCGATAACGGCGCTGGGCATCCGAAGGGATGGAAAGTGGAAGGCCGTGAGGACCTGAAACAAGCAATGCAGCCCTGGAGCGACGGCCTCTTGAAGAACTTGAATGGCGGCGATCTTTCGCTGGATACAACCTACGACACCGACCACGGTCCGTTCGTGTTGCAGGGAATTCCGGCGCTCGATCTATGGGTGGACATGTCGCACTATATGGAAATCCATCACAAATCAAGCGACACGCTCGATAAAGTCGATGCGCTGGACTTCAAGGGCGGGGAGGCTATTGTGGCAGTGACCGCCTACGCCATCGCGCAAAGCGAAACGCCAATCACTTCGCACATTGATCATGCGGCGGTAGCAGAAATCCTGAAGAAAGCGAAATTGGAGGAACTACTGGAGTATGTGGGGGTGTGGAAACCATAGAGGGCTGTCAGCCTAACCCCGCGGCCTACGCTTATTGCGCGTTGCAGGTCTTTCGGCACTGCTAAGCGTGCGAAACTGGACTTAGCGGATCGGAAGCGCATACATGAGGCCGCCTTGCGTCCAGAGGTTGTTTGCCCCGCGGGGCAACCTCATCACTGAGCCGGAGCCGAGATCGCGCTCGTACATCTCACCATAGTTGCCCACGGCTTCGATGACTCGGGCGGCCCAGGCATCGTCGAGTCCGAGATATTGGCCGTAGCCGCGCTGCAGGCCGAGCAGACGCCGGACGACCATGTCTTCCGTGTTGCTCTTCTTCATCTCGTTGACATTCGCCTGGGTTATGCCGCTCTCCTCGGCTTGGATCAGCGCTTCGACGGTCCAGTCGACAATAGCCGCCCATTGCGGATCGTCGAGACGGTAGGCAGGCGCCAACGGATCTTTGGCGATCACGTCCGGCAGGATTTCAAAATCCTTGGCAACGCCCTTAAAGCCGAGCCGCTCATATCCCAGTTGCGAAACATCGGCGGTAAGGGCGGCGCAGTTGCGGGTGACCAAGGCCGCTTCCATCTCGCCTTCTTCCTGAAAGGGAAAGGGCAGCCACTTGATGTTCTCGCGCTGCATGTAACTTTGGAGCTGCATCTCGATCTCGGTGCCGCCGAGGTAACAGACCTTCTTGCCCGCCAGGTCTTTGGGGGAAGCGATTCCCATGGTTTTATTCACAAAAAAGGCCTGGTAGTCATAGAAGATCGGCCGGGCGAAGCCAAAGCCCTTGTTGGCGGTATTCAGGTAATTGGGAGATCCGGTGGCAAGCAGCGCGATCTCACGCGATTTGAGGGCTTTCAGCGCGTCCTGCTCATCGCGGAACTGCTTGACGGTGAACTTGGCGTTGGGCCCGAGGACAGCGACGGCCACTGCCTTACAAACATCGATGTCGAAAACGACGTGGTTACCGTGTGCGTCTTGCGTGGAATACTCGGGCTCTTCGGTGTTGACGCCGCAAGGGAGTGAACCGGCGGTTTTGATTCGATCAAGAGTGGTCCCGGCGCGGGCGGTTGCGGTGGTTCCAATTCCAATGATCAGCCATACCATTAGAAATAGGAGTGCGAAGAGTCTTCTCATCCGGGTATTGTTCCTTCCAAACATGAGCGACTGTTAAACATACAAAAATCCGGCGGTCGGATACACGTCCGATCGCCGGAGTAAGTGGTTGAGAAGATCCGCTAGTTGGTCGGCCAGCCGCCCTGATAGGGAACACCAGGGTTGGTGCCGGGACGGGGATTGACGTCCTGTGGGGCCGGATCAATCACTCCGCCTGCTTTGACGTCGGTTGGAACGATTCCCAGCACGCGGCAACCTTGCCCACCGAAGTGAGGCAGGGCGAATTCCGACTGCGGGATGATCGCATACGAGGCTGCCAATGGCGGTGTTTGACCGGTCAGGCGCCCATTGTCGAACGCGGTGAAGAGATCGCCGACGCCGGGAGTAGCGCCGTCGGTGGGCCCGAGGTACTTCTGTCCGTAAGTCTTCAGGCCGAGAGCGCGAGCCTGGGATTCGTCGGGCAGATTAGCAAGCGGAGTCAGTTTGAAGATCTCGTCGATGAATTTGATGATCGAGCCATGCTCGGTGGCTTCATGGGAGATTCCGTGGACTACACCGAACGGCGAGATCACGATCGTGGGAATGCGTGGACCCTGACTGAGAGCGTTGTTGAGGGGATCCCACGAACGAATATTCGGTTGCGTGTGATCGTAGAGGCCATCGGTCTCATCGTAGGTAATGATGATGGCGCTCTGCGGCCAATAGGGGCTGTTGGCGATCGCGTTGATCGTGTCGCCCAGAAGGGCCTCGCTGATCTGCGCGTCAGAGTAGCCTGGGTGATCGTCGTTGCCCTGATACGCACCTTGGACGGCCGGGCTGGGCGAGCGAGGAATCAGGCCATCGAGGTTGCTATACCCGCCGCGGACGTAATAGACTCCGCCCGATCCGGTGCCGGGCAGGGCGGTCGCGTTCAGAGCCGTGAAGAAGTCGCCGAGGCCCTTCATGTGGGCCGCGGTTTCGTTCGGGTTGTTGGCCTCATAACCGAAGTATTGGGGAGCATCATGGTGAGCGATGTAGCTCGTGTGGGAGGCTACGCCGCCGGTGTCGATCGGCTCGAGATCATAGCCTAGCTCGTACCAAGCCCAAGGTACCGGTCCGTTCGCGCTGCCGGCGATCTTCTTGATGTCCTTCTGCACATCCAGAAGGTCGAACGCGGGATTCAGGTCGGCGGCGGTGATGCTTTGAATCTGGTTTCCCATAAAAGAGAGTCCCAGGCTGGCGTACGTTTGATTGGAAGCCGGGTTGGTGCTGGCAGTGCCACCGCTCTCGGTAGGCTGCCGATTAATTACGGTGGGGTCCAAGGCAGATCCCCAGAAGGGTTGCGGATCGCCGGTAACCGGTAGTTGCGCGTTGGTGGTGTTAATATTGCTACCCAGTCCGGGATGCTTGACCCACTGCGTGACACCCGACTGGGCGGCGAACATGGCGAGGGCGTTGGGCGTGGAAGGCCCGACGACGGTGTCAAAGAAGTTATCGAAAAGCGTGAAGCGGTCAGCGTAGTTCCACAGAAATGGAACGGTATCGCAGTCAATATGGCTGACGACCAGTTCGCCCTTTTGCACCTGCGCCTCGGTCGGCGCCGGTCCGCTGTAGGAGTAAGTCCCGTTGCCATTATTGGTCAGTGTTCCAGACAAGCCTTCCTCGATGAAGGCATAGCGATCGTTCTGGGCGACGTTGCTGACTAGATCAAGCTTGGCGTCCATGGCGGTGTGGCCATGATTCACCGAGTCGGTGTCCTCGGGATAGAGCAATACTGAATCGCCATTGACGTCGGTGATCGATTGGGGAATCAGGAAAGGAGAGATGGTGCCGACTGAGCCGTTCGTCAGAACGATCGGTTGGACCATGCCAGGAGTTCCGCTGGCAGGCTGAGAGAACAGGCCGCGAGCTCCGGGGTAGGTGCCAAAATAGAAATCAAAGGACCTGTTCTCCTGGAAGAGAACGAAGACATACTTGATGTGCTTACGGAGCAGCTCAAGTTTCTGATTGTGACTGAGATAAGGCGAGTCCTCCACGCGACGGATGTAGCTGGCAACTTCTTCGCTTGATCGCGGGGCGATTTGGACAAGGTGATTCTGCTGGGCAACGATTTCATT